>VSKX01006371.1_pt1 | contig 11191 bp, 7 predicted proteins | sample 4799481 | NCBI WGS metagenome assembly VSKX01 (sample SAMN12179537, study PRJNA552185) | sponge metagenome | biome: deep-sea hydrothermal plumes; feature: spots directly above weak diffusing fluid; material: sea water; isolation source: sponge from the Swan site of a hydrothermal vent ...
AATCTTGAGGGCTAGTGGAATCTTAATCGAAAGAGATTCTTAATCGAAAGAGATTCACACATTCAGATGCTAGAAATTGTAATAACTTTTGCAGATAGAATCATAAAGCAATACCTGGTCATGTGACCCATGTTGCTCTTGTTGTAATTGTACCTGCAATTGTGTATCTGTCCATGTAGTTGAGAAAGTTGATGCCCGTTAGAATAGCCACTGCAAAAGCTTTATTGAATGTACTTTTGGAACACATTCCCATGACTTTAGCTAGCTAGCTAGCTACAGACACTGAATTGAAGTACAACAAACTTGCTACAGCTAGCGCGCGTTCGACCCAGACAGTTTTTCTTTTCAAATTTCTTTGCATACCGAATATTTAGAGTCTTATGTGGTGAGACCAATGGCAGTGAACCAGCCCGGCCCGCTAGACTAATTGGTGAGGTAGGTGTGTCAAGTATAATCTTTTCCGGTCAATATAGCATTTTCTAGTCATGAGATGATGTGTCGATGTACGTACGTACGTACATATTAGTACAATTATAAAGCCTCTCACTTGTCTGTCAGATAAAAAGAGTTAGGCACTAATATTATTTGCAAGATAATAGTCTACAGTCGACACGATCTGTAAGCTACGTATAAGCAGCCAACAGCGTGACTAGACTGGTAAGTTTTGTCTAGCAAGCTAGCTAGCTAACGCACAGTAGTTGCTCGATCTAGTAGAGAGTCTTGTATTATTTTGTACGTGAGCAGATCTACTTATGTACCTAGTGCCTGCACTCTACAGGTACACAAACGTATGTTGAGCAAATCACAAGTATGGTGTCCATCAGTAGCTGCAGTATTGGTAAGTGCTGTATGTAATTTCACACTAATTTGTCCACCATGCATGAGTACGAGTACGGGTATTACCTTGCACAAACTTTAGAACAAGGAACAAGGTTTAGTACAAAAACTTGAATAAAGTGCAGTAAATGCTTTCCGATTCAAACATGATCAAATATAAGAAAGTCTAGAGCAATTCCGTGTCCACGTACTGAAGAATGTGCACAAGATTTCAGAAGCAGAATGTTTTACTCTAAAGTAATTTTAGTGTTTCGTGAATGCTGGTGGACTCTAGCAAGTCTGGTACAAGTTCTATCTTAATTCACTATTTTTGCAGATTTTTCTGAAAATCCCGGATTTGGAAGTTCTCATTCAAATGAGGTATTACAAATTTTATGTATGTGTGACACTACGAATGACAAAAATAGTACAATTGTGTAAAAGTGATGTACAGATTAGGTCACCCGACCACAATTGTTGCTAAGTAATTTTGTCATTATTAATTGTTGTGCATAGTTTCATACATGCATGTATTTGCTACACGAGGAACGAGCACTAAGCTTGGTAGGCTACACTCTATTTTAGGAAGTGTATATCAAAACTTTCAGTACTGTCAAGTATTTGCTTAGAGAGTTGTATCAAATGGCATACATAATAACAGGCGTGATTTATTTGGGACTCTACACCCTCCTAGTAACAGGTTTTTTCCTGTGTTTTTTATTCCTTTTGTAACCAGGCACTTTCCTTCAGAATTTTCTTATCCACCCATGGTAAACTGCACAATTAGTGCACTTGAATATCTGTGGCCTCTAAAGGGAAATAGAAGCCTTTTAATTAAAGTCACCCTCTGTCAGGGTACCACCTGCTGCTGTTGTCACCATTTGATTTTTCTCTTTAAAGTGATTAACAACCAGTTATATACCCTGTGACACTTTGCTGCTTGGCACTGTTTGTTATAGTTGTCACCCATTTAACAATTGTTTACCGTATAGCGGGTATATTTCGAGGGTATAAACTTTCGCGGCATGACTGCTAGAAAGGTTTTCGCGGATTTAATTTTCGCGGAATAGCAGTTTGCATGCATGTATGGTTTGCATGCATGTATGCGATAATAAATGTTCGCGGTAGATGCTTGATCCGCGAAAACCGCGAACATTTATACCCTCAAAATATACCCGCTATACGGTATCATAACATGGAATGCCGTGACACTTCCATTTTAACCACAAGCACTTTTAGAACCAAGGGCACGCATTATTTCTGTTCTACAGTACATGGGCAGCAGTGACACCGAGGATTTTATCCGTGAGGTCACAGAGCTCCACAATATCTCGTGCAGTCTCCTGACCAAAGTCAACAGTGAAGACGAGACCTCCAACCCCTTCTCCCTGAGCTCCAGTCGTCATAGTCTACTTATTGTGGAGTCAGATCCGGAGGAAGGTGGTTCTTGCTCTCCTGAAATATCATGCTCCCCTGTTCACGTTGTAGAGAAAGAGCCCAGGAACAGTTACTCTTTGTCCTCTTGTTCAATCAGTACTGCGCCTCCCATTTTTTATGAGCTCGCTTTAGAAGCCAAGCCAGGAGTACAAAAAGTTGCAAAAAATGTAGTATCGATGAATGCAACAGATGAAGAGCCTGGTGATAACAATATTCTGAGGTCACTACCCATTCTCAAAAGACAAGGGAAATTTCTAGAGAGTATAGAGGATACTGAACTAAGCCCTCTAACACCAACTGATCTACTTACTCCTACCAATCATAAATATGAGGGTGTGTCCTTGTTCTCCGCTCTAATTCCCTGTGTTGACATCAGAACCGACAGAAATTCTGCTCCAGGTTAGTCCATAGCGCATGTGTGTACTTGCTTTCTGTGTGTCGATCTCTTCTCTGCATAGGAGCTCATAGGTATTTGTTAATGTCCACTTTTAGGCACGGTCCATTATAATTGTAATTGTGTGGATTTTAATTAGCTGTTAGTGGTAAAATGGCATCTGTTATGTGCCTCGTAGTACATAGCAGTGATTGTATTTATTTAAGCCAGATTATCCTTGTCACATCCCACCTAGTAGAGGCAGTCTCCTAGCATTCTTGCCATTGTATCCATAATTTAATTTAATGATGCACTGTATGTGTTTGTTGTAGATCTATCCACATATGACGATTTGGAGAGTCTCCTTGGTGAGTTTAAAACACACACAATTATGTACCAGTGCATAGTACTGTCTGTCGTATGTAGCTATTGTTTGTATGTGTCATTGTTACACAAGTTTGTTTGTTGACACGAAACTATCATGATAAAGAAGTGGTGTTACATTTACATTTATGTAACACCACTTCTTATTGTGTGCTTGGATCATGTTGTAATCGTGATATGTTATTCTCTGCAGAAGATATTGAGTGTGGTGAGGGGGAGTCCCCCACTATCAGTATCTCTGTCCCGACCAGGAGACATTCAAACTGGTGAGCCTCTTACTAATATACATGTGCAGCTTGTGTAGCAACACAGACTGAGATGATGCCACTAGTTTGTCTGGACGTCCTTTGAGTCTGTTTGTGTGTCAATTGGCTGTGTACGTTATGTGCTTATCTAGCTTCACAAAGACTCATTGTGGCAAACATAAAAGCACACTTCTCAGCTAAACATGCACTTGTACTGTATGACGTTATAGCTTCAATTACAGTACGAAACCAACTACCGTATAGCGGGTAATTTTCAATGTGCTTAATTTTCGTTATTTTCATTCTGGCTAAAACTCGAACATTTATCACTTATTAACCAACAATCTGGCTCACAATTTTTGCAGGTGCGCGCATGTGTTGCTTAGCCACTGGTATAGCTTGAAACGAAAATTAAACTAACGAAAATCTGATATATCAGCCCTTGAAACGAAAATTACCCGCTATACGATATGTACCAAACTCTCCCTCTATATTACTGGTGACCTTCATACTGTCAATTCTACCACCTTATGTGTTTATGCCTTTACGCATTGGCACAATTTCACTTGCCAATACTAAGTACTGTGTGACACAGTTACATAACTCTGTGCAATTAAAAGCGTAAAGCTTCTAGAATGTGTCTACTTTTCTATTACGAGACACATTGCTAATAGTATACTTTAATGGTCGAAATAACACTCTCTTCCTACAGTATAATGCTATTAGCAGTTGTATGTGTTCTATGTACACCTCCTAGGTGTTTGGGCCACAAGGGGCATGGGTGACCAGTGAAACATCCATAAATGGAACAATGCACATGCCACTTACATGTGGCATTCTATACAGTCCTGTTTAGTCTATATCACACGTGTGGTGTGCACAGAATGATGTACTATCCGGGAAAATATGAAGTTTAGACTAAAAAATTAGTGTTAAGATGCATTCGCTTAAGTAACTATAATGAGTAGCAAGCGTATAGTCACACACAATTTAAGGAGCCGTGTCATCGTGCTTGTCAAACTGTATGCATGATTAACTGGAACATTACCGTTACGCACATGCAGTCATTATAATGGAGTTACGCTGTTACAGTAATTCAATATCTATTTAAAAGCAATAACACAGGTGTCCTTAGGCTATTAAGTTTCCAGCTAAGTACTCAGTTAGTTAATAAGACCTTTAAACTCATATGTCAACGGTGTGTAGAATAGCAAACAGACATTCTTTTAGTTACCAGATCTGCTGTTGTTAACAAAATTGACAAAATGAAGCTCTCGGACACTTTAGCATAAATTATACAACACCATCTGTCCAGACTGGAACACTTTAATTAATGAGTGGGTGGAGCTGAGAATTCTGCATTCAATAACAACATGTGTGCACACACATTTTTGCGTTGCTATTAGCTCTGCATTGCCGTTATATCTAAACAGCTAAATATACAAATACAATTTGTACTATAATATACAGTGTCTTACTAACTATTTTTGGTGCATGTGGCACATTAGATTAGGATTGATGTGTGATAATATTCGTGTATTGTACATACAGTGACCCTGCCTCGAGGGGGATGGTTTCTCTCATACCTCTCCACCAAAGACGAACCAGTCTCACTGCGGCCCCTCTGTTGCCTCTCTCATTCCTACCACTACCAGCACAAGACACTCGTAAGCTCAGCGATCCAGCTGTGCGCCTGCGGAAAGAACGAGTAAAGAACTCTTATATAACTAAACAGAAGCGATGTCTCTCTGATTCAGAGGCCCCAAATTTTTCCATGGATGACGATGACTGTAAAAGTGAAGAATGTGAATCTTCTGCACTTGATTCCGGTTATCATTCCCGATTTCACGATGGTTCTAGTATCAACTACCCACCATCATCCCGTGTATCTCTAGATAATTTTTCAGATGATTTTATGGAAGTACCAATAGTAAGCCCCAGTAAAACAAGAAGACCCACTCCATTTTCACCTTTTTGTCCTATAACTCCTGATCGGAACAATCCAGTGGCATGGCCATGGGATGACCCTAGTGCTATTGGCAGCCAAATAAACTCAGGACCCACACCACAAGCTAAACATTCTCTTGTAAGCAGACAGAGTCTGAGTAGTATTTGTACTAGTAGCGAAGGCATATCTTTAAATTCATTTTGGGAATCACAAATGTCTCAAGTATCGGCAGTTGATATTCTCTCAAGCCTCGGCTTTGATGATTACGACAGCCCACAACTTATCCCTGATAGATTTATCCCGAAAGACATTGAGCATGTAAAGCCGTCATTGATGATGTCATTGTCATTTGAAGAAGATGACTTGGCTTTTGCTAGCAGAGCACCATCTATTAGTACCTTATCAGAATCTAGTGTCTCCTCATCTCAAGCTGTTCATCGCCCACTTACCACCAGCACACGTGTCCTCCCACTTGGAGCAACTGCCGAGAATTTTTTTACCCCCTCGTCGCCACCCCCTCAGCCACCTCAAACCACACCAATCGACAAAGTACCATCGAAAAGTAATCCACCCGCTGCTGCTAGTTTCATGTATTACACTGTGTTAGAGACAGTACCTGAAGAAACAGCCAGTGACCTCTCTCCCTCACCTAGATGGCTCTCGCCAAGAGTCTCTGTAGACCACTCAGTTGTAATGGATCTCGTTGAAAACAAGTTGGGTTCCAGTCTGAAGGTTAGAAAACGATCACTGCCCACTCAGCGTGAGGGCTACAGATGGAGCATTGGTAGTCAAGTAGACAGTGAAACAGGAGACAGTATACATGTTTCTGTTACATCTTACGACGAAGAAATGGCCCTAGAAAAAGAGAAAGAGAAGGAGGAAGCAAGTGTACCCATACCAGTGGAGGATAGCACCACTCATCCAAAGAGGGCAAGAAGAAAGGGTGTTTATGTACCTCCAGCTTCAGTTGTCACATGGCTCAATTCACAAGAAACAATCTCCGAAGAACAGCAAAATCCTGAAGAACTACCATGGCCATTTAGTGAGCAGGCTAAATTGAGAGTCAGTCTAACAGAAATCCAGCTTGAGCGAAGAGAGAGCGAAACGAATGAAAACTCCCTTTTGGTACCTAGTAATCACAACCCTAGGAACAGATCACCATCTCCTATGTTGATTCTCGAAGATCGTGTAATTAATATTCTTGATTCCCACAGTCGTTGTTCTTCTGCAGAGCCTCATGGTAGACTCAGTGTAAGTAGCCTCGGGTCGTATGACCCGGAGCGAAGTTGCTCATCTGATGGTAATCGCTCTAAAACAAGTACAAATAATCTCGCTCCCCCGTCTTTCAAACGCAGATCTCGATCTCTTTCTCCCATCGTACCGCCTCGGGAAGATGCCATTAGGAAGGCCACTGGCCAAGTCTCACAAGATGATATCCTGTAAGTTTAAACCTTGTGTTGTTTTATACTGTTTTGCTCCAATCGCTGAGAAGAGTGTTGAACTACCGATACCTCTACACAAAAACTGTACACAAAGTAACATGACTAGCACGTGATGAAAAATCGTATAATTTCGTGTAATCTGCTAGTAAATGTTAACTGTGATGTTATAGGGGCGTGGGGATTGGTACCTTCATACGATGAAATTTTAATTAGCGTTTCAGAGCTACCTTTAGAACTGCGTTGCATGATGGAGGACGCAACAAAGACCCTCCAGTCCAAGAGTGTGAAAAGAGGCCCAGGATTATCACTTTTACGCTTACAGAGTTGGAGAAAGCTAGCAAAGAGAAGTATGCGCAAGCTCGTGTGCAACGTCATCAATTCTGAATAGCTCACGTGCAATTGACAGGATGTCACGTTAGTTTGTGCACGGTTTTTGTGTAGAGGTATCGGTAGTTCGATACTCTTCTCTTATTATGTACTCTTGCTGTTAGTAGTATAGTATGTTGTTTCTTTCTATTTTCACGGTAATTGTATTTCTATGTACACATACGCATGTGACTGAAGTTGTTCTTTACGTATTAATTAAAGCATTCACTGTACTTTGTCATAGTAACAGAAACCCAAGAAGATACGCAAGTTTATGTAGGTGTGCATGCATGTACAGTGATCGGCAGTTGAGAAGCGGATATTGCTGCTGCATGTATATTAAGTGTACCCTTGCCCATCAGTTTAATTTGTGTTATGGAGTTAATTTGTGTTATGGAAATGATTGTGTTACTTTTCCATTAGGTTGGGCACAGCTGCTCGTAAAGAATCACATGAGCACTTGCGTGTGGCAACACATGAGGTAAGTACTACAGGTGTACTGTTTGGCATTCAGTGATGTGTACAGAGGATGTGGATAAATAAGTCCTTGTATGGAATAAGCGATTTGTTACGTAACATTTTGATACTGTACATGTTAACTTTGATATTCTGTACACAAGACATCTTGTGTGTGCTGTATTCCCTTGACATTTTTGACTCCTTAAAACCCAAAACGTTGTTGACTATACTTTATTGTGTCCAGGACAAAATTGTCAAAGCTGAACACTATTCCAAACTCGATTCTCTCAAAATACCAACCTACTCATGTACGACTATGTTACAACCCGAAATTAAAGGACTGAACTCCAAACTCTCCACTTTAGAACGAACGTTGACTCGACAAACAGCTGTTTATCAAGAGTTACATCAGGTGCCACCTGTCGTATGACTCACCCTATAACTGATCTAACTCTTTTGTGTGTATATTTTTACTTTCCTGTTGTCTCCCTCAATCTATTTTCTGGTGACTCCCTCAATCTATTTTTTTACCTTTCTGTTGACTCCCTCAATCTAATTCTTGTGTTTTCATCACTCAAAATTAATTTCTTAGACTTTATCACCATAAATATGCATTATTTCGGGCCGTCCACAGAAGTAGGCCAAGTCGATGAATACGCTCAGTTACCCACTATAAACGAGCTCAGGAAATTCCCACAGGAAACTTGTGGCTACAGTACGTACCTATGAATACACTAAGCCATACTGTACTTTTATCACCAGCTTCCTCTTCTAACACCCACCCCCTCAAAGTACCCACCATACAAAAGCACCAAGGTATACAATGTCAGACAAGGCATCCCATGCATCAGAGTGGTCACCCTGAGAGCTGAAGCCAGGCTGTTTCTTGCAAACAACAGTAGTTAAGAACAGCTAGGATTGCAAAGTTATATAGTCACACCATAAATAAACATGTACATCTAGTCACTCCCAATTTGCATTTAGTGGAATTTAGGATTTTTGGTGCATTTTATCCACCCCCTCATCTAACTGTCTGGTATGTTACAAAACGTTTGCATCGGTTCTAAAGGAAGCTAGAAATCAGTATCTATTGCCTTGTTGTGTCTTGTGGCGTTCACTCAGGAAGTGAGTTTCATAGGTCAAACTTTACACAAACAGACCTTAGCATTCTTCTACATCATGATCTGATTGATCAATCACAGACAATGGTTTTCCAATTAGGTACAAGTCGGGTGTGCACATCGCATTATACTGCATAAAGCTAATAAAGCCTGTACTTACGCTTTGCACTGCTTACACCATACTCATAATAATTGTCAACATAATTAATAGTCAACATAATTATAATCGTAATAATAAGAATTAATATCACTGACATGCATTATTACCCTATAAGGCTAAAGTTATAATCACCTCTTTCACAACACACTAATACTTTGTGAGCGAAGCTCGTTATATATCTGCATGGTGATGCGCTACTTAGAACGAAGACGGTAAAATACCGCTTTGTTCTAATTAGCTACTGCATTTGGTTTAAAACGTTCTAATCTAACTCCCGTTATTCTTTTTTTGCCATGTGCGAAGACGGTACCAGAAATTAACATGGGTGTGTGAGAAAAAATGATCCAAACTTTGTGCGAGGAAAACTGCCAGGAAGTTAAACTGACAGGACTAAATTAAACTCATGATCTGTTGCAGAGTCTCCGAGTCTAAATGTATAACCTCGATTTAGAGGGACCCTCCATCGATCCCATAATTATAAGCACAATAATTAAAGGTGTTTTTCTGACTGTGAGAGAATGCTGGAACATCTATAGGCCTGGTCTCGAGGCTAGGGTACTCTTGGAAACGCGTTCAATCGGGGAAAAAACGGTCTGGGATAAAGCTCCGCCCAACTCTCTTGTTGCCATAGACAACAGAACAGATGGAAGATAGAAGGAAGGCTTGTGAATACACAAGTACTAGTGAGCCAGAGTGCATCAACTGGTCAGTTACAGAGGTAGCAGAGTGGATTGAAAGTCTGGGCTTTAAGAAATACAAGGTTAGACTACTTAGCCTGACTCACATTTGTCATGAATACCACATGTAGCTAAAGTATGTTATCATGGTCGATCAATACTGTATAGCAGGAAATTTTTGTTGGTGTTATGGAGAGCCCTATAATCCCGAAATCTAGACAGTAGGTTACTAAGATGACGTGCTCAGGGAAAACAATGAAAATAAAACCACGAAAATACGCCTTTTAACGCAACGAAAATTTCCCACTATACGGTAACCTATACGTAGCCTGGCCATATGGGTTTGTGGATGGCTGGTAGATACTTACTCTGTCTAAATTTCCAATCATCAGGTCTTCTGTAATCAGGAATATGGAAAGGGTGGTTCGTTCAGGTCCACGCGATTCTGACTAAGCGGTTGTTATTCGAAACCGGCTTTCAGTGTTTCGAATAATAGCTGCTTAGTCAAAACAGTGACGTCACTATCACGAGCTACCTAGTACCTGCCTACAGGCCGAGCGCTCGAATTGATAGCCACATCAGCTAGGTGCAATACAGTAGATTCTAGATCCAGAAGGGTGGTTCGTTCGGCCCAACGAACTACCCCTGGATCCACCACTGGCAATGTAGATATAATATGTAGGTAATTTTTCGGTGCTTACGAATGCCATTTGCTCAGCAGTAGAACCTCAATTACCGGCCTGGACTCCTTTGTGCTTGAAGCTCTTCAAATAAGCGAAAAGTCCGAAGAATCGAATGGTCAGCCGGAACAATCTCTCTTTCCCCTATAGCTTTACTGTCTTTGATTTGCTACTTACTCAATTAGTGCTTGTACTTGCTCAGCATACAGCACGGAACAAATGATTGTGATCAAACTCTAGTTGGGCGGAGTCCAACCAACACACGCTGATGGTTGGTGGGTATCAGTTTTGTTCCACTGGAACTTAGAATAATGTTAACGCCCACCAGCCTATTGCATCAAAGCTTCTCTGATCCATGCACAGGAGAAAGAGAGCTGTTATTCATGGATAGATACTGGGCCGGTGGGCTACTATGGCTGCACGCGCACACAGAGATAATAGGGTCAAAGTTCACTGAGGCTACTATTTGAGAGCGGCTTCTATTGCACTGAAGATTGGAGGTAGAGAGGCTACTATTTGAGAGCGGCCTTTATGCAAGAGTGGCCTCTGATCAAGCAAATACGGTATCCGGATTACCGTATAGCAGAACATTTTCGCTGGATTAAATTTTCTTTTTAGTGTTAGGGTTAGGGCCTTGAAAGCGTATTTTTGTGGTCTTGTTGCCTAGAAATAGATTTTCATAGATTAATTTTTGGTTTGGGGCTCTCCGTAATGAAATTTCCCACTATACGATATCTGGCCTAGCCCAGATAACCAAGGTTTTATTGCTATTAATTTTGTGTCCCCGCTTCATTACTTTAGGAATGTTTCGTGGCTAACGCTGTTTCTGGTAGTAGGCTCATTTGGGTGGATGCTTCCACTCTACCAAGAATGGGCATTACTGATTGGAAGCACATTCAGGTGATATGCACACCTGCACTTATCCACGTATCAAGTATGTCCTTGCCCTTGGCCTGTACATACTAAACTCTGTCTTATTATGCCTCGGTGCGCATGCGCAAGCGAGGTATACGGTAGTGTGTTTGTGTGTGTGTGTGTCTGTCTGTGTGTCTGTGTAGACTGTTACAGCTGCTCCGTGATCAA
>VSKX01036870.1_pt1 | contig 11187 bp, 10 predicted proteins | sample 4799481 | NCBI WGS metagenome assembly VSKX01 (sample SAMN12179537, study PRJNA552185) | sponge metagenome | biome: deep-sea hydrothermal plumes; feature: spots directly above weak diffusing fluid; material: sea water; isolation source: sponge from the Swan site of a hydrothermal vent ...
CTATTTCCCCGGATTCTGGGGAATTGGGCACGCATGATCATGCACTATCACCCATGCAATAGATACCAGGCCCTCTTTTTCACATCAGCTCTATTAGAAAAAAGACGGCCTGGGAACGAGGCTATGTTTATTCATGCGTACTGACATCACGTGAACTCCAGCGTTGTATTGTGAACCTTAAAAATACATGGAACCGTTGATGTGACATGGTCGCAACACGGTTGCAAGAATGGGATTCAAGTCTATTCCTGCATATAAAGTCGTGCGACAACCCCCCACAGAGCGACACGTTTGCATCTATTGTGGCTTTTATGCATCCAGTAGAGTGACAAGAATGGATAAAGATAGTTTTGACCTTTGACTTTTCCCCCCTCACGTGACGTACCTCACTCTGCACCTTCAAGACAGCGTTCTTCATGCTATCAACGTGCAAGCTCAACAAAGCATTCTCCTCCTCCAGATTGGAACTGGACTGACGAAGTTTTCGCAGCTTTGACTCCATTTCTGCAAGTCACATGATATCATGTGACGATCACATGACTAACAGTTTGTGTACAAACCTCGGTTGTGTTTTAGAAACTCGTTTGAAAATATCGGAATGTTCAGTCCGGGAACAAATTGCTGTTGGCATGACAATGGGGTTTTCCCTGACGAAGCTCCGGCCTGCAATGGAATTTCACTATAATATTAAATACAGGAAGACTACAATAATGTCATAGAGTTATATTACATTGCAAGGTTTGTGTTGAGCCTGGTACAATGACGCTGGACTTGCGTAGCGTTGAGAGCGTCAGAAACGCTTGAGTAGAACCAGGGTCTACTTTACTTCAATGAACTGTTTGCTTGCGATCTAGCTAAGGTCATAATTATAACAAAAACAGTCTGTTCTTGCGTTGTGGCAACCCACACACTTTTACTGTTCTGACGGACATACAGTGTAGTACGCACCTTGGTAGGGGGCAGAGTGCTGCTGGTGCTGGTGCTGGCAGTGGTGGCCTTGGTTGTAGATTTGACCAATTCTATTTTCTGATCATCTGTTTTTGATTTCTTTGACTGAAGTGTTGGAAATTTCTGACGAATGAAGTTTTTGTAAACGTCTGTTTCTTGATAGGCCACATATTCTTGTATGTATCTCTCTTTGTCCTCCTGAGCCTTTAGTTGATACTCCTGTGGAGTGTGTGTGTGTGTGTGTGTGCGCGTGTGTGTCTGTGTGGAGTGTGTGTGTGTGCGTGTGTGTGAGTGTGTGAGTGTGCTGTGTGTGTGTGTGTGTGTGTGAGAGAGTGTGTGTGTGAGTGTGTGTGGGTGTGTGTGTGTGTGTGTGTGTGTGTGAGATGGGCAAAAAGAACGTAGCTGGTTATAATAAGCACACCTTGTTAATAAGTGCATATTGCACTTGCACTGTTGGTCAAAAATCTCTTTAATAAGTGCATTTCTCAATTCAACGATAAAGATATAAAATGGCTGAGTGGGTGGGGCTAATTTTGCATTCTATAACAAGCGCACCTGGTTAATAAGCGCATACTTTTTGCTAGTGTCCTATAAGCTTATTAACCAGCTTCTACGGTAGAAAGCATAAACAATGCAACCATAATCACTTGATCCAAAGTAATATCAAAACAGGCCCTCTCTATTTAAAACAACAAACTCACCTTTTTCTTGCTTTCTTCCAAATCCGCCCACATCCGACTGATAATTTTAGCACGCTCAGACACGGACAAATCGGGGTTTTCTAATCGAACGTCTTTTCGTACATCAGTAGTATACATCATATAAGCTGTCTGTGGGCGTCTGGGCGCATTTGGATCCTTCGACTCATGGGGCCCGCGCACTTGCCGCTTACGCTTGCCAATAGTGGGTGTGGCCTCTTCTGCCGACTGATTCGTGTCTAGCGTAGGTATCTCAATTTCAGACACTGCACAGTGCAGTAGTACGTACGTGCCAGGAGAAATAAATACGACATAAAAATTGAGTATTTTTATTGAGTTTTTTTGCTCACCGCTTGACATGTCTGTTGGAATGATTTCGGCCAAATTGACATTCACTTCTTCAGTTTCGGCCATGGTAGCGCACACACAAGTCACAGAAAGGGAGCAAAAGCGATCGCTCTCAGGTCGTCAAAGAACAAAAAGACAATTTGTGCAACAGCTAAAAGTGTGCGCACGTGATCTGCACAACATTCTGTGGCAGCAAAAAAAAGAAGAAAACTGCCACCGCTAGGCTCCGCCCATCTAGATTGCGCTTTTTCTAGAACTTTGTCATGTGCAGAATTTGCAGAGAACTTTGTGATTGTCATACTGCAGTTCGCATGGCGCGCACATGGAGGAAACATGGCACATAGAACAAGTATATCCAGGACACCAGAACACAGATCTAGAATTGCAAGGAATCCCTACCACAAAAGGACCACACACGTACACAACTGCTCCAATTTGGGATCACTCTAGCTCTGTGATAGCAGAGGACACCATCAAAGAGAATATGGAAAAGTATGAAAAATTGATTACCGATAGCCTCGATCCCTCGGAGCTATACTCGCTTGTTTGCCAAGTAGAACTTGACGAGGAATTTGTAACTAATTTGTCAAGGCCGAAAAAAGCAAAATTACTTTACAATGAAGTCCAAAAAAGAGAGTTGTATTTTGATTTCATAAGCAATCTTGAAGAGGACGTAGAACATATGGGACACAAATACGTTGTTTCATTGCTTAGAGGCACACAATTTGCGCCAAATGAAGATATAAAAGAATCTAAAATGTTATTTGACAAGATAAGAAAGAACTTATCCTTGGTGACAAGAGAACTGGATGTAAAATGTCTGGAACCATATCTTATAAATGAAAGACTCATTACACAAAATGAACTGGAAAAACTCCAAAACTCACGCAACACTAAAATTGAAAAAGCCCAAAAGCTGCTAACTATTCTCAATGCCAAAGGCCCCATAGCTCACTTAATATTTGTACGCATATTACTTCTCAGCAGCAGCCACTCAAAGATACACGCTATTCTGTGCAAAGAATTATCAGGACCAGAACACTCATTGAAGAGAAGCGCATCTACAGACACAATATTGCTGTATAGTGAACACACTACAGCTGTCACCAAGCGCCATCCTATCTTCTTGGAGACACCTAAAGGCATCACGACTAGCGGCTATATACAAATAATGGCCAAAATCAGAAAACACCATCAAACGGGTGGGGAGCACTCCTGGGAAGCTGCAGAGGAGTTAATACAACACGAGCTAACTCGAGGACATAGCCTAGAATTTAATATCGCATTACTTCTTGAAAGTTGTAATCCGTATGTTCTGAGTAAAAAATCTGAAGAAGTGCTTTCTCGAGTGGAGCGAGCTAGAGAAATGTGTACGGTTTTATATGGCCAGGATAGCAATCCCCAAGTTCTGGAGGCACGATGCGAGTGGGTACTGTCACGAATGTTCAAACTACTCGATGATCTACATGAATCAAAGATACATCTTGACGCGGCTTTTAGTCTTTTTGGCAACTGTGAGCCAGGAGAAGAATATATGCTGGGTAGTTTCATGCTGGGCTGTATTTTACTAGATCGTCAGAACAAGTCCATCGGGGAAGAAAAGCGAACCATCAGCGCATTCAAGGCTGTACTCAGTCAAGCAGGTTATGAGGATTTTGGAACTAAAATTTTTCAGTTCTGCAAGATTCGTTTGGCCCAAGCCTACATTGGCTCGTCTGTTCGTAGCCCTGGAAAAAATAAAGAAGAGGTATCACGAGTGAACAGAGAAGATGCTAAGAACGTTCTGAGAGAAGTTAATCGAAAAGACATGCAGCCCAGAACCGAATGCCTATATTTCATGACATGTTCAGATGTGTACCGAACAGATGGCCAAATAGAAGAAGCTAGTGTGTATGCCCAGCAAGCTATGGAAATAGCGCAAGAATATAAACTGTCCCACGAAGTTGAATACATAAAACTTAGGCAAGACCGCTTAAAATGTATAAGCGCCACAGGAAATACTTTGTCCATGATCTAGAGTCCGTTTGATGGGTTGTGGGCATTCAAAGAGGAATATTCATAATTGTCTTCTATAAAAGTAATGATGTAATGTGTTTTTCTAGGTACATAACCATGAATTCCATGACTATACACTATACATGTAGTCACTATACTACGGTCACTATACTACGGTATCTTGTGACATAATTATCTATATCTAAGTTTACCAATAATGTAATATCCCTCAAATATCCCTCAAGAGGCTTATCAAAATATAACTAGATAGATGATGATACGTTTAGTCTATAGCTAGTTACAGGCTAGCTCTTACACTGAGATCCAAAAATGGCTGTCCAAGACGAACATGCAATCACAGTATCTTTTCCTGAAGACAGTGTAAAATTGAAAGAAAACGTAATAAAGCACAAGGAGCCTATCCTACAAAGTCTACTTCCTTCACAACTATGGATTCTTGTTAAAAAATTCGGTCTTGCTGAAGAATTTGTTACAATAAATAGAAAGAAACAAGCTACCCGTCTCTATGGAGAAGTGTTAAAAAGGGGTGCGTATGAGGATTTCCTTTGCAGCCTTGAGGAGAGCACAGACCACATGGGACACAGTTACATCATATCATTGCTAAAAGACGCTCAATTTGCACCAGAAAAAGAAATAAAAGAGTCAGAAATAATCCTAAAAAGGATCAATGACCACATAGATATCATTCTGCGAGAAGTGTGTGTTAAAACATTGGAGCCACTCCTGATAGAAGAAAAACTGGTCACGGATGATGAACTAGACGAATTACGAATCACCGATAAAACGCCGAAGCAAAAAGTAAAGATTCTCTTGGTATCCTTAAAAACGAAAGGCCCTAAAGCACATTTTATTTTCTTGCATAAATGCTTAGCAAGGGCCGATCCGTTTCACTATAAACTATTTACCTTGCTTGCGACAAACAGCAAAAAAAGAAAGCTCTGCGACCCAGAATTGGCAAAGGACAGGAAGAAGAAGAACATATATTTTGTTCAGCCACCTGAAGGCATCACCACAGAGAGATACATAAAGACAATATCACAGATCAGACACTGTTACCAGAGTGAAAACAGAGACTCGTGGAAAGTAGCGGAAGAAATTATAGCTAAGGAACTTTGTTCACAAGACAATCCTTTGGAGGTGAATATTGCAATAATTTTAGAGAGTTGTACTCCCTTGATCACAGACAATCGATTAGAAGAGGTTTTATACAAAGTAGAAAAGGCAAGAGAGATGTGCAAGGAACTGTGCAACAAAGGATGTGATCATGTGCAGGCTTTAGAGGGACGTTGTGAATGGGTCCTAGCCAGAATGCACAAGTTCAGAGGAGATTATAACAAAGCCGAAGAGTGTATCAATCAAGCATTCGTGTATATCACTCACTGTCAACCAGGCGAAGAGAGATTGCTTGTCTCTTTTGAGCAAGCTTGTATCTTACTTATTAAATGTGAATCATCGTTAAAATTTGGGCTTTTGAATACAGTGAAGAGCTCGTTGTGTATCGCAAAGAAATTAGCTGAGGAGCAGGACTATGGGACGAATATGGTCCAGAGATGTAAGATCCGTCTTGCTCAAGTTCATCTGCACTATCATAGTTTTGATATGGATACTAACAAAAATGCAATTCCAAACGCCAGACAGCTTTTGCTGGAAGTAAAGCAACAAGATATGCAGCCTAGGCTACAATGCGAATATTTCCACATTTTGGCAAAAATATATCGAATAGAGGGTAAGAAGGATCTTGCCTCTGAACATCTCAAGCAAGCACTGGAGATCAACAAAAAGTACGCTTTACAACTTGAGGCCATACTCGTGTAAACGTATATACAGCTAACAGCTGTACCGATCGACGTACGTATCTAGCTACGAAACATTTTTGTGGAGCTCGAGAGACTATTGCTCTGATTGGGTATAAAACACTCAGTTTGAACCCACATTGATAATAGACCAATGCTCAAATCTGAAGCGAAGTTTCTGCCACTATAAGTAGACTCCATGGATAAAAGATAACTGCATCAGCAGCGTTTTATTTTTATATTATATTAATTGTATGTAACCTAACATGTGTATAGCTATATGTATGTGTGTGTGTCTGTGCACGTGTGTATGTATGCTGCTATAACGTCACCATTCAATGAATAACACATTTGCTTGGAATGTCATGGCCGCATGATTTTGATACATTTGACAAATGGACTTTGTTTGTACAACTTAGCTATAATTTATGTTAGTTTTCTTGGCCTACTGAAATGTTTCTGGCAGGTTCTAATGTAACCCATAGCTATTATAGTCTGGTTATATCAGTGGTATCGGATTTTTACCTAAAACTCAACCCTCTCCAAGGGCCATGCGCTATGCACATTGGCTGGATCCAAAATCCCACAAAAGGGGGCGTGTCTGCTTTTTCTGCAAAAAGAGAGGTGGGGCTGCGCTGGACACGTACACACGTTGCAGGCAGGCAATAACAACAATGAGCACGATGGAGAAGCTTTTGCTAGTGTTTGCTTGTGCCCAGCTGACTCAGGGGCTAGTCAATGCACAGTGCGATGAGACCACCTGTACAGTTTTATGCTACCCAGGTAAGTTAATTAGTGTAGTGCAAGACAACTTTATGTTGTATCCCGTGTTGATAGCTACTAGCTAGCTATAGCTAGCTACACAGGTATATTATATAGAACATTGCTATGTAAGTTTGGGAATAATTATACGAGTTGGACAAGCTGGTAAAACCACATCGAACACATGTGAAACACTCCCACAAAACTGTTCACCAACACAACATCGACAAACAATAGCTAATGGAAATATACTATTTTGGTCATAATTAATTTTATGCAGTGCACTGGCAAAGAGACCTGTGTGTGTTCTATGAGGAGCTGAATGCATGGAGAGAGACTGTTGCCAGTTGTGGCCTCACACTACCTCCTCTACCTAGCTCCAGACCTGGGGTAGTACCCGTGGCCGTGGAGGGAGGCAACTCTCCTACCGAGCAGTGGAGAGTGGCCAATCAGTATTGGGAGGAAGTGGTGACACTATGGCAGGGACGCTTTGACTCAGGTATAAAATAAATGTTTTATTCTAGACCTCACCAACTGCATAGTTGCTAAGTGTCCTGATTTTGTCAGGACAGCCCCGATTTTTTGGCCGGTTGTGTTCCCAGTTGGCACTGAAACTACTTGCAAGCTCATCCTAGTTATAATAATTATCTTGTGCTAGCTATGAACTTCTCTCAGTATGTAAAGAAGCTACTGCACACTACGTTTGTTGCTCGCGTATTTAATTGTGTCAACCACAAGAAATAGTTAACGGGCATGGTCAAAGTACCCAGAGCACTGAGGAGGCTGACAATTGCACACTTGAGCAGTATGCATATTCCTGAAGCTCCCGGTTTTTTAGCTTTGGCCTTAGCTATATGAATTGATCATCATGCCTACATGTACTAGCGTAGAGTTACGTTTTCCGTGCGATGTCTAACCCAGTTTGTTCACCTTGAATATTCTAACACTAATTTTGCAGACTACTGTAATTGTTATGGTTTTGACATTATGCATACGTTCTTATACACAGCCACACCACTCCCTCCTGACGATCCTACACCCATTGGCATGACAACAGATTTTGATGATTTCTTCTCTGGTTCGGGTAGCGGCAATGACATTACAACAGACCTCCCTACCATGCCAACAACTGCCATACCAATCGAGGAGCCGGCTACCGTTGTCCCCGAGTTGAGTGATCGTGAATTATGGGACAGATCTAATCAAGCGTGGGAGGATATATTCACAAGGTGGGCGGAGTTATCTCGACAAGGGGCAGGGCTAGGACTACCTACAGACGTGGATGTGAGCGCAGTCATTGACAGCTATATGACAGACGAGAGGGATAACAGAGAGGCGTGGTCACAACTGGCAGGATTTTGGCAGGAAAACAGTGCCACATATGAGAGCAGCTACGGTGGAGTGTGTCCAGAACAATGATCCATGCAGCAACTGTTTTGTAACAACCACATAATTACACAATTATTGTCACGGCATTGTAAACAACCCTATAATTAAGTTATTACTACCCTCATATATTTTTTATAAGTGGGGAGAGGTGGGGGATCAAAGCTTTCCCTATGTAGAAGCAGATTATTTAATTACTCATGAGTGATTAAATTGGCTTCCTCCAAAAATCTTATGCACAGTGCATGCAGTTTCCCTCTCCCCATAATTCTTGAGAGTGTAGTCTCGCTACGTCTTTCCGATTTGTAACATATATGGCTTGCGAGACTATAGAGAATGTATGAACAAAGAAAAGTAAAAAACCGGTATTAAAATCAGTTCACTATAGTTGTGTTAGTGAGTGAGTTAGCTGTGACTTCTGTGTTCCAAGTTTGTGTGTTTCAGCAAGTCCAGCAGTTTAGATCCAACCGACGATACCTGCACCAGATAAACACTTTTAGCAATTTCAAATAATTATTACATAGGTACTCGTAACTCGTAAATCCTCAAAGAGAAATTTTCTACGTACAGTATCACATAATTTAATAATTCAACAAAATTCAACACTTGAATTTTATAATAATTATGGACTGCACTGTACGACATACCACCTGCTTCACATGTTATTTACCTAGAAGTTATTAGCTGTTATAATCAAGTATTACCGGGGCCCTATCGGACCTAGGATTAGGGGGTTAGGAGTAGGGGACATAGTTCGTTTATACATACATAATTATATTATTGCCATGGCAATTATTGGTCCACACACACACACTCACCGTCAGCTGGTCACAGTCTTGACTCACTAGCAGCGAACTATCCACTTGTGCCACAGACATTTTGAGAGCTCCCACGAAATCAAATACACTGAAAAAGAGAAAAAAAGCTTAGCACATTAATTTTGCATACATGTACGTACGCACACAAAAATGTGACATCGCTGTTGTTATAGCTACCTGAACTTGTTTGGTAGGAGTGGCCAGACACGATCAATGTACGCATGTAACACATCACCCTGTAGCAAGGTCACATGATAGCAAGGTCACATGATAGCAAGGTCACATGATAGCAAGGTCACATGATATCAAGGTCACATGATAGCAAGGTCACATGATAGCAAGGTCACATGATAGCAAGGTCACATGATAGCAAGGTCACATGATAGCAAGGTCACATGATAGCAAGGTCACATGATAGCAAGGTCACATGATAACCTACACTCACGCACGCATGCACTCACTCACAAACACACACACACTAATTCCAATTCTAATTATGTACAAACTCTCGTTTTTTAATCCTCCTCTCAATCCTAAGTAAGGCCCTACTAACCACAAGGACCTGCAACATGCAATAATAGTTCAAACTGCGTTTACAGCTGAAAAACAAGACATATCGGTGTACCTTTGCCAGACTGACTAGTAGGCAATGAAACAGTGCACAATGAGACGACTCCTCATTCTTTATTTCCTCCACGAGCGTAATGGCATCAGACCACAGCTGGTTAGACAAGAGCAGTTGTAAACAGCTCATGTGAGAGTTCAAGTAGTCACTGTGTGTGTGGAGGGGGGGAGGGGATCAAAAGCATGCGGTCCACATTTTAGTAGCTATACTGCATATTTGAAGGCCTATAACTTGAGGTAGCATTATTTCAAACTAAAGAATGCGTTTGGTAGTTCTTGAGAACGCCTTTCCAATGATGTGTTTAGAATAGAGTTTTGTAAACGGTCGAAATCCCACAGATTTTACAAAACCAAAGGCTATAGCCTTGCGGTTTCCCGATGTTTTGGGAACTACCTTTAAAAGCCTATACCTTGTGCTGGATGGTCTGATTTTAAAACATGAATTCAGCAGTTTTTTTTCAAGGCCTTTCCAATGATGTGTTTAGCTTAGAGTTTTGTGAGATCTATTAAGTTTCGGTTCTGACTACTTTACCTAAGTACTGTATGTAAGTACTAGTAGCTACGTACATTGATGTAAATAATTAATACAGTGGACTCTCTCTTATCCGGAAAAAACAAAATGAGGGGATGGTAATGATCGTCAAGGCAATAGGCACACATTGCACAAAAACCGTTTACTGTGCGCGCATGTGCATACTGGCTGCTATTGATGATTGATTGACATGCAGGTGTAGCTGTTAATCATTGAGTCGAAGCCTAAACAAGCCAAGCGAAAGAGAGTTGTAGTATGGTTACTTGGCTCACAAACAACCTCCAGAGTTTCTCCAGTTGTAGGAGTCCATACTGCCTTGTATGTCCTCTGATCGTACTTTCAAAGTGAAAGACTATTCCTATTCCTTCGCTACTTGCTGCCATCCTGCAGTGCCTCAGCTAGCTTGCTGCCACAGTGTGCACACCTTGAAATGTTAATGCAACTTTAGCTTGCTAGCTTCAGTTTAACTTCTCAGCTGCTTGCAAAATTGTGAGTGGGTGTAATAAATTTAAGGGCGTGGTTGACATAAAGTGGGTGTGGTTCTAGTCTATTCGCTTATCCAGTATTTTCGCGTATCCAGCACTTCTTTTTGATTCTGTTGGCCGGAGGGGTCCGGATATCGAGGATCCACTGTATACCTCATGTATGTAGACAAAATTGTCATGGGCCATTTAAAAATGACTATAAGCTGTTTAGGGGCTTTTAGAAAAGCAAAAAAATCATCGATTCAAGTTTAGTATAATGAGTGAGAGATCAGTTTGACCACACGTCACATGTCACACTCACCTCCTCAGGAGCAGCTGACACCTTGCTTGAATGGCTTCTCTAGAAGTGGGTGTGGCCTCGTACGATACAAACATGGGTAGGGCATTGAGAGCTCGATGAAAAAAGAAATTTTGTCGGCACTTTCTAGCAAAAGCTGAATCCCCGTCAGCCTGATAGTCTCGAGCTAACTGAGCAAACGTTACGAATGAGAGGAGCTCTGTTGGATGGGTGTGATATAGCTGACGACACATCTCTTCAAACAGAGGAAGGTGATTGGTCGTTGCCTACAAGGGGGCGTGGTCAATAAATTATTTATCAAAGCCCTAGTTTACGCTGGAGCTCACACACGATTCTATGAACATTCTACACGCTGTGTCATAATTACCGTATTATTCCGCAAATAGGCGCATGAGCTTATATCTCCACAGGAAGGAAGTATGAGCTTATAAGCGAGACAGAGCTTCAATTCGAGGCCAATTTATGCATGTGCGTCAATA
>VSKX01052488.1_pt1 | contig 11182 bp, 5 predicted proteins | sample 4799481 | NCBI WGS metagenome assembly VSKX01 (sample SAMN12179537, study PRJNA552185) | sponge metagenome | biome: deep-sea hydrothermal plumes; feature: spots directly above weak diffusing fluid; material: sea water; isolation source: sponge from the Swan site of a hydrothermal vent ...
AGGGGTGTGTGTGAGGTTTGTGCCAATTTTATTCTTGGCGTCATTAACACTTTATGAACATTTCGAAACAAAGGTTGAAGCATGCTAGTCTGCAATGAATTTGATATTAAAGTTGTTTGAATGATTCTTGTTTCTTGACTTTCGGGCCATTCCTATACCTTTAACGTTTTTAAGCTAGTACAAAATAGTATGAAAGAAGCATGTAAGGGTGAATGTGACAGTTTATGTGTTTATGTTTGGCAGTTAGCATAGTTTGGGTACAGCAGGCGAGGGCAATGTCCATGGCTTCTTTTACAGGGTGGTATTTGGAGGACCTGCTTCCCCTGATACACATAATTGCTGAGCGGGTGATGGCAATAGCATGGCTTTTGACTCAGTGGAGCCAGTCACTTGAACGCATATGCATTGTGTATTGTGGTGTACGCCTCTCGTAATGTATTTCCTGCTATTGTGGCTTTGACTACAAAAACTATGATAATTTATTATTTCTCCAGGAGAAGGTTTTCTTAACGAGCACTGTCAGCACGAGCAGCTGCCACCCACTATTGGATTCCCCCCCAGTTGGCTATCTTGAGACAGACGTGTGACTTGACACACAACACTCATTGAGAGATAATTGATAGCTAATTGTGAAACTGTTAAAAAAATATTTTTGTTTGTTGGAACAATACAGTTTTTATGACTTTATAAAGGCCATTTTTCAGTGAGAAACATAAATTAACGTGGTGGTGGAAATTGGTGCCATGGATTATGGTAGTGAGGGTGAGGGGGTGGATATGGGTGACCAAAAGGTGGAGGGTAAGGAGGTGGCGGTATCAGGTGACCAGGAGGAGGGAACATGAGTGATTGGGGTGGACGCATAAAATAAGGTACAGCCTGAGGGTACATAGCAACTTGTGGTGGCACCATTGGAACAGCTGGGCTAGAGGGTAGTAGTCTGTTAATAAACGGTCCAGGTAAACCAGTTCTTGCAGTTGACAGTTGAGGTATTGACGGCTGAGGACCTTCTAGTGTACATTTTGGTTTCTGCACTGGTTTCTTTTTCTTCTTTTTTATACGAGACTCTTGCTCATCGTCAGAGAATTGCTGAAATTCGTCTGGCATTTCCATATCGTTTTTCCACGAGGCATCACAGCCTTTCTCTTGGAGTAATTTGTTTGTGAACACGTATACTGTTAGGTCGAGATCACCGGGTACTACGTACACAGTGTCTCCTGTCTTCAGGCCCAACTTTTTGCCATGCTCTTCGGACTTAACTAGAATCGAATAAAACGGAGCTTTTACGAGCCCAAATGTTTCAAAAATGCGAGAAATAGATGTCTTGTCTTCTCTCCACAGAACAGTACCTTCGTTCACTGCCGGTGTGTTTGGGAAAGATGTAATAACCAGTAATTTCTCTGCGTAGTGAGACACTTCACCAATGGGCAGCAGTTTGCCGTCTGAAGGGAAGGGAATTTTGCACTCGTCGTCGTCAGTTGGAAGATCACGGTAGTCTATTTCACCCTTAATTTTCGGGCACACATTCACCGTAGATTGTGCATCTTTCTCAGTATCACTGACCACTACGACAATGGAATCGTCGGAGGAGTCACTGGAAGTGTCATCATCGCTGTCTTCGGTAGAACCCAATTTTGCAATCATACTCATTCCCAGACTCGCGGTCAACAGTTGAATACTTTGTGATGATGCCATGGCTACTATACTACAGGCTGACTTCACTGTTTAATCTTTGTGCTGTTTATGATAGCCACGTGGTTAGTTATTGTACGTACACATGCGCAAACCGCAGAAGCAGATGGCTTCATGGGTAATGGAATGTATAGCCACACCCACAATGCTCTTCATTTCCTATACCGGTAATTATTTTACTGATTTTCGGATTTGTGGCACAACGTACATGCGCATGTGTGGAAAACTGAATTTTTACACTTTGATACTTTTCGGCATGAAGTTTGTTTTATTCATAGCAGTCTCGCCCCATTTGAGCTGCTTATTAATGCAACAGGGTGTGGATAGAGTTTTAGTGCAGCAGAAAAGCAAGTTTCATGCACCTTCTCCTGACAAGCAATCCAAGGAAAGAAGAAAACGAGCAATTGCAAACTTTCAGGTAATGGGATCTTTATTTGCGTGCATTGTTTGTTGCATGCAAGCTTGTCTGCAGACCACTGAGACCACACATCCCCCCTCCCCCTTTTTAACCACCTATACGTAGCTGCACTTCACCACAAACCATTGTGTTGTTTCGGTATGCCATACATACCATACATGCAATTTGTACCTCTGCAGATATGGCGACAGTTGCTGGAGCTGTGCTCTTTGCGCTGCTTTTAACAGCTGCTGCTGCCCAAACCCCTACTATCAATCTGTTCCTAGGAGGGGCCACCGAGGCTCAATTCTATGTACCCGTTGATACACCTGACTTTTTCTCGTTGTCCCTAGTAACTAATCCTGATGTAAGCAATTTTGTTTCCGGAGCAGTTGCGGGTGTGGAAGTAGTGTTAAGTGGAGGATCCGGAGACAGTCTGCTTGAGAGTATCATTGTGGACGGCTCTGTTTTGTCGGGTCTTTCTCTAGAAGTGACGGTTGATGGAGGTCGCTATACTTATACGCTAACAGGAGCCTCTGTTAGTGTGGCTAATTATAGCACACTTTTATCCACCCTTAGCTTTGCTAGCAACCTCACTTTGGCTGCATTTAATGATCCACCAAGGACTGTCTCAATAGCAGCATTTAATAGCACTATGGTTAACGGTCCAGCCATTGTTGCTTCCATTACCCCCATTTTGGACAACGAAGAAGATCCTGTGTTTACCGAGGGTGAAAATATTGAAGTTTTTATTGAAGAAAATACCGTGGGAACTGTGACTACGATTGCTGCCAATGATCCAGATGGTATTGCCTTCTCTCTGTCCGAGCCCTCAAATGTGTTCAGTGTCAATTCTGCCAGTGGTGCTATTCTTGTTACTGACAGCAGTGCTCTTGATTATGAGATGGAAGAAAATAGAGTATTTGTAATCACTGTGATTGTCACAGACCAGTATCAGGTATTGGAAAGAAGACGATCTGCCGAAGCAACAGTAACCATTAGACTTAACAACACTAATGACGAGCGACCAGTTTTTGTCAACACTCCTTACGTATTTTCAGTTGTCGAGGAGGCTGCAGGAGCATTTGTAGGTCAGCTGGAAGCAGTAGATGCCGATGAATTGGGACTTTCATTTTTTGACTTTCAATCAGGAGGTGTTATAGGAACAATATTCAGCTTAAACAGAGGCACAGGAGAAATACATGTACTCAATGCTCTGGACTTTGAAACAACGGAGTTTTACGATTTTGATGTGGTTGTTAGTGATGGGGGTGGTATTGTTTCCACGTCTGTGAGGGTAAATGTATTGGATATTGCTGACAATCGCCCTGTGATCAGCCCTGCAGACAAACAAATTCTACTGAATCTCGATACTGATGTAAATGAGGTGTATCTTGGTCTCAACGGAACGGGGGGACCTCTTACCGTTACGGATGTAGATAGCTCACTGCAGAGAGGCGTGGCTACCATCTCAGTTATCCGGAATGGGAATGTGAGTTTTGATTATTCATGACCTGTTAGCTACAAGCGTACTATGTATATTGGACACTGTACCTCCCTCCCCCTTGTTTACGAGAGCACATTTTAGGGGTGTGTCAGTGTGTGCTAGACTAAATACCACTCACTTTGTTACACATGTCATGATTCTAATTTTTTCTTTGCAGGAGGAGACCTTCCCCAACCAGTATGGTGTATGTGAATGTACCGACCCCCTCTGTCTAGACGTTTTTTCGCTTTGTCAAACATCTTATTCCGTACAGCTGGACTTGTTCAATGGAGCAATAGCAGCTAATCCTACAAATGGACCTAGCCTAGTGACCACTGCACCTGCCGGCCACACTGTGTGGTCATTCAATGGAGCAAACACTTTGGACAACAATTGGCTCAATTTCAGCCCCACTCAGAATGCTAATTTCCTCAGTTTGACAGACGATTTTACCATCTCCATGTGGATACTTGTTAGAACGGACTCAGATGCACAATACATCATTGCTTGCGAAAGGGGTTTGTCTAGATCTCGCTATCTTCATTTCTACGACGTAAGTGCTGAGCGTTTTATTCTCTACTATTTCCGAGATGCTTTAGATGGCCTGTCTCCCACAGCTGATGATGGATACGAGTCTCAAGTAGCTCTCAGTTTCTACTACGATCGTACCGTGTTTCTAAATGGTCTTAGAGACAGTACGTGGCATTTTATGACACTGACAGTTAACTATCCAACAATTACATTTTCTCTCGATGGTTACGAGCTCCAACCCACTCGTGGTAACTATAGAGATCAGTTTAACTCGCAAATTCTCCTTGATAGGGATGGCAGCATATACGAAATGCCTGCTCGAATCCTTACCAAAAGTTCCTCACTGACGGATGAGCTTTTGTGTAAATTTGGGGGAAGTGTTCGTGGCAACTCATTCTCTCTCAATGCCGAGTTGCGTCAGCCAGCCATGACTGACGTTTTCACGTCAGCTGACTACAGATGTCTTGCCTCCTGTAACGAGTACATTGACGTTGACACTTCTGAGGCAATAACTTCATCTTTTCAGACATTTTACAACCCCGTTCAGAGGACCTTTGAATTCTCATCTGTTACGGCAACGGATGATTCTGACTACACACAGTTTGTGCAAGCTCTCATTTTTATTTCGAATGGATTCATACCCCCTCAAGAGGAGGGGGAGAGCCGTAGGGTAGAACTTAGTATCACCGATGGTGTGGACTTTGGAAATACAGCCATAGTGAATATTATTGGCCGATCTAATCAGTTTGATCCCATTCTGGATGTTAACGGTGACCAGGAAAGTGGAATTGATTTTTCCGTTGATTTTGTTGAAGGGGTAGATACACAAGTGCCCATCATTTCTCGACTGGCATTTATTGTTGACCAAGATATAGATCCCCAGGTTGTCAGCGTTACCATCACTCTCACCAACAACCAGCTGTCTGAGTTTATTGAGAACCTAATCTTCACCTCCACACTTTCTGGAGCAGTCACGGTAACTGGCTCTGGCTCGAACACGATTGTCATAACCGCTACTGATCCCACCAGAGTCACTCCAAACAATTTTTTCACAGTGCTAAACAGTGTTCGATATCGGAACATAGATCCTGAGCCTATTAGCGTGCCACGCATAATTGAATTCACTGTGTTTGACGGACTACGTATGAACAACCCTCGTGCTCGCACTACTATAAATGTGATGACATTCAACGATCCCCCAGAAGCCGATCTTAATGGACCCGCTGTTGTTGGGGTAAATGCTGAAGTAGACTACATTGAGGCAGCCCCACCCACTCTTGTCATTCCCGATATTACAATTCAAGACGAAGACAGCTTTTTTATATCAGAGGCGAACGCAAGGATTGAGCAAGTTTTTGATATCGGCTCAGAGCGATTGATAATTGATGCCACTTTGGTATCAGGGGCGGGCATAACGTGCATCCCCACTAACTGTGAAGGTACAGACATTTCACTGACTGGACAAGCTACGCTTATGAACTACCAAACAGTATTGCGTAGTCTTCGTTATGTGAACACCCTACAAGCCACCGATCTGCCCAACCTAAGAGACAGAAATATATTTGTTACTGTCGCCGACAACGAAGGCACTAGCAGCAATCTCAATGCAAACATTCTCCTCAACTTTATTCCTCTCAATCCTCGTGTGATTATTCAGCTGGATGCCCCCGAGCAAGACTATGCTGTCAGCTTTAACGAGACTCAAGTGTCGCCCGTCTCCTTGGTGCGTTTAGTGCGTATTGTCGACACGTCTATTGTCACGTTAGAGTCCGTTGTGGTGTCTATCCGACCCAATTTACCACCAGGTGTAAATGAGGACGAGGAACGTCTCATGATCACAAGTACTGCCAACCTGAGCATTTCTGTAGAGATTAACACGGCTCTGAAGCGAATCACTTTCTCCCAGACTGCTCCCGTAGATGAGTATGTGGATGCTATTAATCGTGTGCAATACTTTAATGGAGAGAGCGAGCCCTACCCTCTCATGAGATTTGTCGACTTTGTGGTCAATCCAGGTGGTGGAGCACCCAACGACACAGCAACTACCAACATCACTATCTTAAATGTCAACGATCAGGCACCTATGTGTACTCCTAGCGATCTTATTATAGAGGTGAGAGAGGACACTCCCACTGAAACGCTCGTACACACCCTAACAGCTACTGACGACGACATTGGATCAGACGGAGATATAGTGTACAGCATCACCGGCGGTGACACAACTCTGCTGCGCGTTTCTACGGTATCGAATGGAAACGAGCAAGATGGACAGCTGTTTCTGATTGGAGACTTGGATCGTGAGACTCAAGCCCTCTACTTTGTAGAAGTGACAGTGTGTGATGTGGGAACTCCCAGACTGTGCTGTTCTTACAATGTGAGCATCGAGGTTACCGACGCCAACGACCTCCCTCCAGTCTTTGAAAACCCTGCCTACTTTGTATCGATCACCGAAAATAATGCCTCAGATCTCATACAATTTTCCATCTCTGATGGTGACATTGGCGTTAACGAGGACATAGTTTCCCTGGAAATTGACACTAACAGTTATAGTCAACGAGCAGGCTGCATGGGCAACTTCCAAACACAAGTGGTCTCTGGGATTCCAATCTTGGCGACGTCCGGTCTCGATTTTGAGGAGGTGCAGGTGTGCAGTTTTATTGTTGTAGCAACGGATGGCGGTAATCCCCCCATGCAAGGGAGGGCTAACGTTACTGTAACAATTATCAATCAAGACGATTTCCCTCCTGAGTTTGCCATGGACTTGTTTGTATTTCCTGTTGAAGAGGAGAACCCATTCCCTCTGATTATCGGACGCTTGATTGCCACTGACAACGACAGTCCAGATGACAGCCTTGTGTTCTCACCAACGGATATCAACGGCCAATTTTCAATCAACCCCGACAATGGTAACATCTCCATTTTGTTTGGTGGAGATAGAGATGCGCAGACCACCTTCTCGTTTAATGTCCTCGTCAGTGATCCTGCTGGCAATACGGACGCTGCTATGGTGAGAGTGGACATTACGGCCATTAACAATGATCGGCCTATGCTAGACCTCAATGCGACTGACCCTACTACACTCAACGCTACGGCTGCTGTCACCTTCGTTGAGGAGGGACCAGCTGTAGCTATAACAACAGATCCTCAGATTATCGATCCCGATGAGGTTCCGTTCTCAATAGCATTTATTCAAGTGAGCGTTGCGAACTCTGGTGATATATCTCAGGAAGTACTTTCTACAACTGCTGACGCAGCCCTCTATACAATAATACCGTGTGTGTCTACTGCACCCGCTGGAGCTTTTTGTATACAGCCAGTTGCTGGGGCAACAGAAACGCAAGTTAACGAACTCCTTCGCAGTTTTACATATCGCAACACCGAAGATGAATTTACTGTATGCAGGGACGACCTTTACAGCTGTGTGAATGGCCCCCTCTCTAGGACACTCCTCTTTGTTGTCAATGATAATCGTTTCAGTAGTATTCCGAGCGAGGCATACGTTGTATTCCAGACGGTAAACGATGCTCCTGTTGTTGACTTAGACACTGTTGCAGCAGGTGTGGACTACTTGGCCCAATTCAGGGAAGGAGAAGGCCCCATTATGATTGTTAATCCAGGCGGACACTCTATCACTGATGATGACAATACACAGCTGCAGTCTCTGCGTTGTGTTCTCGCCAACCCCCAGGATGGGAGCGATGAGTTTCTCCTTATCAACACTACCGGTGTACCGTCTACTCTTACTGTCTCTGTGGCAGCTGACCGCTATGCTGTATCTGTGACGGGATTGGCCAATATCGGTGACTATGTAACAGCCCTCGGCCTTGTGCAGTACAACAGTGTTACCAGCAACCCAGACGTTACCATACGAGAGATTGAGTGTACTGTTTCTGACGGAGCTCTTACCAGCTCAGTGGCCACAACTACTGTAGACTATCGTATTGTGAATCAATTTCCGGAATTGGACTTAGATACTAGCTCTCCTGAGGTGGGGATTGTTGTCAACTTTATCGAGAATGGAAATTCTATCCCTCTCACTAACGCACCTCTACTTGTGGACGGGGACAATGCTAATATGCAGCAGCTCACTATAACCCTAGTAGGTGGAGCCGGACCACAGGAGGTGCTCTCAGTAAATTCTGCGCTAGTGATAACGCCTCTCGTCTCATCGTACGTATTCCCGACATTGATCGTTACGGGAGTGGCCTCCATTGCAACCTATCAGAGCATTATTAGCTCTGTAGCCTATAGCAACTCTGACAGTGAGATCTCCGACGACAGCACGAGGATGGCAATTTTCGTAGTGACAGATGCTAGCAATGGAAACAGTGCTGCCGTGGCTGCAAATATTACTATAACTTCTGTGGATGACAACTCGCCTGTCTTTGTACCCAACAATATATACACATTCAGTGTTGACGAAAACAGTATAGTAAACACTCTGGTTGGTACAGTGACCGTCACTGACGCCGATCTTCCCCCTGGTAACGACGTTCCTGTATTCTCCATTACCTCATCGGTGCCTGCAATAGGACAGTCAGATTTTATCATCAGAAACAGCCCTGCCCAGCTGTACCTAGGTCAAATCCTTGTTAGCGGACAGCTGGATTTTGACGCTCGAGCAACTACCTATCTTCTCTCTGTTCAGGCAAGGAGTGGAAATTTTGCAATCACAGCTCAAGTAACCATCAACGTTAACAACCTCCCTGACCAGCCCCCTCAGTTTACTAATTGCCCGACAGAGTTTTTCGTGATGGAGAATGAGGTCGTGGGCACACCTCTTATTCCACCTGGCTGTTTGGCTGACGACCCCGATAACCTGGACACCATCACATATTCAATCAACGGGAACGTGGTCGGAGGAATTAGACTCATCGACATTTTCTCTGGCTCTGGAGTTGTGTTCGTTGACAATAATATTAACAGAGAGTCTGTCGGTGTGTCCTTCTCTGTTACGTTTACGGCCACGGACTCCACTCTTTCTGTTAGTCAGAATAGTATGGTTATCGTTAGAGGGGAAAACGAATTCCCTCCCGAGTTCAATGCGGTTAGTTACTCTGTTGTGGTAATGGAAAATGCTCTGCCCAGCTCCTCTCCCCTCACCACAGTGATTGCTACTGACCAAGACGAGGTACCTGATCGAAATGCAAATGCCAGTTTTGTCTCAAGGATAACTTATTCCTTCCTCACTGCCACTCCTTTCTTCTCTGTTGATGCCGTCACTGGAGAAGTATTTCAACAGGCAGTGGTTGATCGTGAGCAAAATCAACAGTTTGTAATCGAGGTGATTGCCAATGATAATGATCCCACACCCACCGCACTCACACAACAAGTGACGCTGTTCATTGAAGTACGAAATGTCAACGATGAGCCTCCCCAATTTATAGATCTTGATGACATCATTGTGGTCTCTGAGGATGTTCCTCCGAGATTTGACCCATTCTACACTGTCCAGTTCACCGATCCGGACTCAGATGCTTCCCTGCAGCTAGTCTTAACGCCACCGTCTCCAGAGTTCCTCCTCAACTCGGCCAATGGAGAGATCCAAGTAAACTCTGATCTCGATGCTGACAGGGAGCCCCGAGTGTACTTTTACAATCTAACTCTTACGGACATCAACACTGACCCACTGTACGCCAACACCAGCATGGCAATTTCCAGGACTTTAACTATTATCGTGAGAGACAGTAACGACAATGTGCCACAGTTTGTCATGGCCATATTTGAGGGCACTGTTGTCGAAAATGCTCCCATTGGAAGTACCGTTGGTACAGTAGCAGCTACAGATGAGGATTATGGGTTTGATCCTGACGGCATTTCCAATGGCAACAATGAGCTTCGCTATTCCCTGCTCGGAGCACCCCCTAACACCTTTGCCATTAACGAAAGCACAGGTGTAGTCACAAAGCTGAGAGTACTCGACAGAGAGGAGCAGGCATCGTATGAACTCACAGTAGTGGTTATGGACACACCTCTCCCCGTGGGTGGACAACCAGTTTCCCCACAGACCAATACTGCTATTCTACGGATTACTGTATTGGACGTGAACGAGTTCCCTCCTCAGGCTGATCCAGACGTTTACTTTGTGTCACTTTCAGAGGACTCTCTCGTTGGTACGCCACTGATTACCACGGTGCCAATCTACTGGCGAAATGGAGGTGAGTGATTATACAGAGAAGCATTTATTTTGTAGTGACTATAATCATACTAATAGCTAATTCTGTTTCAGTATTGTGAATACATTAATTAATGTTCTTCCTCCTCCATTGCAGGTGATGCTGGTGTGTATTTGCGTGAGCTCCGAGAAGTGTCCATAACCAATGCCAACATGGCCATACTAGTGTGCTCTATGTACACTCTCACAGACGACGACGAGGGAACACTCTCGCTGCAAGATGTGTACTATATCAACGGTGACAACTGTTTGAATGTCTCTCAGGCTACACCCATTCTCGTCCGATCCCTAGTGGGCAATGTTAGCGAGTCTAGCATGCGTGAGCTAACAATCCCACTGGCAGATGATACTAGGAGTGACCTACTTGGAATATTTGACCTGGGTCCTACGGACGACACAGTTGAAAGGTAAGAATACAATCCTAGCTCCCCTCTCTATATACGTATACATGTACCGTACATGTATTTATAACAGGTGACTTGAAGTAGCAGCTACTTGAAGTAGCAGCTACTTGAGTAGCAGCTATACATGTACCGTACATGTATTTATAACAGGTGACTTGAAGTAGCAGCTACTTGAAGTAGCAGCTACTTGAGTAGCAGCTACTTGAGTAGCAGCTACTAGTATTCAACCTCTGTTCGAATTGTCATAGCTATTATAACTTTGGTCCTGCTCCTCTGATTACATCAAGATTTTTGAAGCTCTAAAAATTCCCTCTAGGATGAAGGTTAGAAACAGTCCAATTTTGACAATTTCACCCTCATTTTTATGCCATAGTTTTTATATCAGAGCTTGTTGAGAACGGGTGCAGTGAATTTTTGAAATATACTTAGTTTAGTGACTTCGTGCACTGTTTCTAACGCATCTTTCATAAGTTTCGATCCTTTTAGAGCATCACTTGCAG
>VSKX01088572.1_pt1 | contig 11179 bp, 16 predicted proteins | sample 4799481 | NCBI WGS metagenome assembly VSKX01 (sample SAMN12179537, study PRJNA552185) | sponge metagenome | biome: deep-sea hydrothermal plumes; feature: spots directly above weak diffusing fluid; material: sea water; isolation source: sponge from the Swan site of a hydrothermal vent ...
AATTACCCCGCTTTGGCGCGTAAAAAAGGGTTCTCCGGTAAACTTTTATTAGATGTCGGCATCAAGCATGACGGCAGTATCTATAGCATCAGAGTTCGCAAATCATCCGGCTATAAGTCTCTCGATGATACTGCAACTAAAATAGTTCGTATGGGTGCACCATATGCTCCTTTGCCTGGTGATTTGCGAGCAGAGCTTGATGTTTTGGTGATTAGCCGGGTCTGGCATTTTTCTGATGAAACGGGTATGTCGACTCGATAACACCAAGTCCATTTCTTGCCATCGCGTCATTAACAGCAGATACTATAGAATATGGAGCAAACAACCTCATTAACCAGCCAATTTCTAATTGCCATGCCCAACCTTGGCGATCCGAATTTTAGCCATACCGTTACGCTACTATGTCAGCATAATCAACATGGCGCACTGGGTATCGTCATTAACCGACCATCTTCGATGAAATTATCTGAAATTTTCAAGCAAATGGACATCAGTGCCAATGCTGAAATTAATACTGATGCACAGGTATTTACCGGCGGCCCAGTACAACCCGAACGTGGCTTTATTATCCACAGCCCTGACCCACGCTGGGATTCATCACTGGCGATTTCTGAAGATATTAGCTTGACCACCTCGCGCGATATCCTAGAAGCTATCGCCATCGGCGAAGGTCCGGAAAAATCTATTATCGCCTTAGGCTATGCTGGCTGGGGCGAGAGTCAGTTAGAAAAAGAAATGGTCAACAATGCTTGGCTGAACACACCCGGAACCCAGACTATTCTTTTCGACACCCCTATCGAACAACGTTGGAATGCAGCAGCTAGCCAAATTGGCGTTGATATCAATAAATTAACCACCCCGGCTGGACATGGTTAACAAGCATGGTACTTTCTTGGCTTTCGATTTTGGTAATAAAAAAATAGGTACAGCCGTCGGCAATATGGAAACCCAGACTGCTAGCCCTTTGCAAACCATACGTTCAATCAAGCAACAACCCGACTGGCTGCGTCTGCAACAACTCATCGAAGAATGGCACCCTCACGGCTTAGTGGTCGGTATTTCAACCCAGGCCGATGGCAGCGACAACCCAATCACACCTAGAATGCGTAAGTTTTGTCGGCAACTCGAAGGCCGCTACCAGCTCCCGGTTTATCAAGTTGACGAAGCCCTCTCCACTTTCGAAGCCAAACAATTACTCTATAATGACCTGGCCGTTAGTGCCGATAAGCTCTGGCAAGTTCAAGACCAACTGGCGGCCCAATTAATACTACAATCTTGGCTAAATCAACAGACCAACACTCATGACCATTAAACATCTACAAATACCGACACTACTGGACACACTGGAGAGCCAACTGCGCCAAAAGCTTAGTGACAGAAATCTCATTGACCCGCTAATGATCGGCATCCACAGCGGCGGCGTCTGGATTGCTGAAATTTTACATCAACGCCTAAATATCCAACAGCCACTAGGACTTTTAGATATATCTTTTTATCGCGATGACTTTTCCCAGATCGGCATGAATCCCAGCGTCAAACCCAGCCAGTTACCGCTTGATATCGAAGGCTGTGATATTATTCTGGTCGACGATGTTTTTTATACCGGCCGCACTATTCGGGCAGCGCTGAATGAAATATTCGATTACGGCCGTCCAAATCAAGTATTACTCGGTGTCTTGATCCTGCGCAATGGCCAACAAATTCCCATCAAACCAGATTGCATCGGCGCCGATATCGCTCTTGAAACCGGACAGCGCATCAAACTGACTGGCCCGAAACCGCTAGGCATACATATTCAAACCACTGACTCCAAAGCCGCCTGAAACCATGTCTACACTTACTAATTTGCAGCTAAGCGATGATGGCCGCCTGAAGCATTTTATCAGCATTGAAGGACTGCCTAAAAAGCTACTGACTGAAATTCTTGACACGGCCGAATCTTTTGCTGGGATGTCGGAGCAGCAAGTTAAAAAATATCCCTTGCTGCGCGGCAAAACTATCGTTAATTTATTTTTTGAAAACAGTACCCGAACGCGTACCACCTTTGAACTGGCCGCCAAGCGCTTGTCTGCCGATGTATTAACCATGAATGTTGCTACCTCGGCTACCTCAAAAGGTGAGAGCCTTCTAGATACCATCCGCAACCTGGAAGCCATGCACGTCGATATGTTTGTCGTACGTCACGCGGCCAGTGGCTCGGCACACTTTATCGCTCAAAATACCGCACCGGGCATCTGCGTTATTAATGCCGGTGACGGTCAACACGCACACCCGACTCAAGCGATGCTGGATATGTTTACTATCCGACGCTTGAAAAAAGATTTCAGCCAACTGCGCGTAGCTATCATCGGCGATATTCTGCATTCCCGGGTGGCACGTTCACAAATCCAGGCTTTAAATATTTTAGGGGTCACCGAAGTCCGGGTAATCGCACCAAAAACGCTGTTACCCGCTCACGTCGATCAACTCGGAGTCAACGTTGCCCATAATCTCGAACAAGGCTTAAAAAATATTGATGTCATTATCATGTTGCGCCTACAAAAAGAACGTATGGCGGGTGCCTTGCTACCTAGCGAAAGCGAGTACTTTAATAGTTTTGGCCTGACCCAAAAAAAGTTAGCTATTGCTAACCCAGATACCATTGTCATGCATCCCGGCCCGATCAATCGCGGTGTTGAAATTGAGTCAGAGGTTGCCGACGGCGAACAATCGGTGATCTTACAACAAGTCAGTAACGGTATCGCCATCCGCATGGCAATCATGTCGATGGTCATGCAATCGGGAGGGTCAAGCTGATGAGCAATATTATTATTAGCGGCGGCCGTATTATCGACCATGCTAATCAGATCGACCAAATCGGCGATGTGTTTATTAGCGCAGGAAAAATTGCTTCGGTATTGAATCGACCCAATGGTTTTAGTGCCGATCAAACTATCGATGCCGACCAACAAATTGTCTGCCCCGGTTTTATCGATCTATGCGCGCGTTTACGTGATCCCGGTCAGACCCATAAAGCCAATATTGCCAGCGAAACTAATGCCGCCGCTAGCGCCGGTATTACCACCCTTTGCAATCCACCGGACACGATACCGGTTATCGATACTTCGGCAGTCACCGAACTGATTTTAGATAAAGCCAACCATATTGGTATGGCTCAAGTATTTCCGATAGGCGCGTTAAGCAGTCAACTCCAGGGTGAAACCTTGAGTAATATGTTCTCGCTTAGCAAAGCCGGTTGTATCGCTTTTAGCAATGCTCGACAACCGATCAAAAACACGCTGGTGCTGCGTCGAGCCATGGAATATGCCGCAACCCACGAGCTCCTAGTCATCATCTATCCCGAAGACCCTTGGCTAGCCAATCAAGGCTGCGCCCACGAAGGTACTGTTGCCAGCCGATATGGTCTCCCGGGTATTCCTGAAACTGCCGAATTGATCGCCATCAGTCAAGCAATTGCTCTAGCTGAATTGACCGGTTGCCGCATCCATTTTGGCCAACTCAGCTGCGCGCGTGCCGTCGACCTGATAGTCGCAGCCCGCGCCAATAAACTACCTATCAGCGCCGATGTTGCTATGCACCAATTATTCTTTTGCGAGCACGATATTCCAGTATTTGACAGCAACTACCACGTCACCCCTCCCTATCGTACCGAAGCCGACAAACAAGGGTTAAGACGGGGTGTAGCTTCAGGCGCAATCAACGCCATCTGCTCCGATCACCAACCCCACGATATTGATGCCAAACTCGGCGCCTTCCCGGAAACCGAACCCGGTATCGCTACATTAGAATCTCTATTACCACTGGCTCTACGTTTGGTTTCTGAACAAACGCTATCCTTATCCCAAGTCATAGCCTTGTTGACTTGCCAACCCGCTGCTATTATCGACCACCCGGGTGGCACACTCACTACCGGTGCTAATGCCGATATCTGCATCTTCGATCCGAAACAGCAATGGACAGTCGACCACAAAAGTTGGTTGAGCCTAGGCAAAAACACGCCATTCTGGGGACAAAAGTTACAAGGTCGAGTGACTCATACTCTGCACAACGGCAAATTAGTTCACTGTGCCGACCGACAAAAAAAGGAGTCATAAGTAATGATCAATTACCCCAGTATCGGCATGGACGATACCTGCGTTATCGAAGACATGAAGGGCGACCAGTCATGGCGCATTTTCAAAATCATCAGTGAATTTACCGAAGGTTTCGACAGACTCTCCAGCGTCAGTGATGCCGTTTCAATCTTCGGTTCGGCACGGCTAGGTGAAGATAGCCCTTACTACCAAAAAACCGTAATCATTGCCGAGCTGCTTGCAGCCAATGACTTCTCAATTATCAGCGGCGGCGGTCCCGGTTTTATGGAAGCCGCAAACAAAGGTGCACACCAAATAAATCAACATTCAATCGGCCTCAACATCGAACTACCCCACGAACAAACCACCAACCCCTATCAGGATATTTCCCTAAACTTCCGCTACTTCTTCGTCCGTAAAGTCATGTTCGTCAGATACTCAATGGGCTATGTCTGCATGCCTGGTGGCTTTGGTACTTTAGACGAATTCTTCGAAGCCCTAACCCTAATGCAAACCCACAAAATACACCCAATGCCCATCGTACTTTTTGGCACCGATTTCTGGAATAGTCTAATCGACTGGATGAGACAAACCCTGCTCGAATTCAACACCATCTCCGAAAAAGATTTAGACTTGATCACCATTACCGATGACCCGCAACAAGTTTTGGAAATCATGATTAAACACCGAGAACAAAAACAAAAAATGTAGGTTGGGTTAGCCGACAGGCGTAACCCGACAAAACTTCAAACACTAAGATCGTCCTATAACATAAATGTTGGGTTACGGCGCACATAAACTTCATTGTTAACTCTAAACACACCAACCAGTCGCGCCTAACCCAACCTACAATGCTGGTACATATTTCCATATTGGCGCGTAAATATAAGACAATAAAAATTTGATTTATGAATTGGCTTCGGATAGGGTGATCTTGGGCTAAAATAATAGGTGAATCGACCATGAGTATGGATTTAATCTCATTTGTATTCGGAGCCGCAGCATCGGGTGTAACCGGTGGTGCGGCATATGACGGTATAAAACTGGTGTTGGGCAACTCTTTTGCCAAATTAGAAGCCTTTGCTAAAAACGATGACAAGGGAAGCTTTGAACTGGTTTTACAGACTGTGCTTGAAAGTAATGCAACCATCAAACAACAATTAGAACAATTAGAACAATTGCAGCGTGGTGAGAGCATCACCTTAGTTAACCAACAACATAGTGGTTCGGGTGATAACGTCGCGGGTAATAAAATCATCAAAGGAAAGTAGTGTAAGCGATGAGCCAAAATCATAAAGGAGATGGTGATAATGTAGCGGGTAATAAAAAAGAAATACACCACCATTACCCGGAAAGTTACCAGAAACCTATCGACCTGGACTCCCCCAAAATCCAAGTCAGCAAACTCCCGCACACCAACAGCCAACTGTTTGGCCGCGAAGACGAACTAGCCCTGCTCGATAAAGCCTGGGATGCAAACCAAACCAACACTCTCAGCCTAATCGCCTTTGGCGGCACCGGCAAAACTGCACTGATGCAAACCTGGCTGACTAATCTGGGCGACGATAATTACCGGGGTGCGAATGCCGTCTACACTTGGTCGTTCTATTCTCAAGGCTCGGCTGAAGACAAACAAGCCTCCGCCGACGAGTTTTTTGATGCCGCCTTGAAATGGTTTGGCTATGACGGCGAGATTATTAAATCTCCCCACGATAAAGGCCTAAAGCTGGCCGAATTAATCAACCAGCAACGCACGTTGATACTGGACGGCATGGAGCCTTTGCAATACCCACAGAGCGGGGTCATGGACGGTGCTTTGCGTGATCAAGGCCTAAAAACCCTGTGCCTACAACTGGCAGCAAACAATAACGGCCTGATACTGATCTCATCGCGCCAGTCGGTCATTGAACTGGACGGTATGCATCAACCCAAAGTCATACCACATGAACTCGCCCACTATCGGAGCAAACCGGCATCGCCCTATTCAGAGCTAATAATATCCTAGGTACCGAGCAAGAACTAAGCGACACGGTAACCGAATACAACGGCCACGCCCTGTCGTTAAACCTGTTAGCCAAATACCTCAGCGACTATGAAGACAGCGATATCAAACAACGCAACAACCTGCACGCGCTGACCGACTTTCCCGAAGCCAACGAAACCGGCAAAAGCCACAATCTGGATACCCGCCCGCTGGTACGAACCTACTTCGGCCAACGCCTGGCGGTACTCTACCCTGAAGCCTGGCAGCAAGCCCAGCTAACGCTCTATCAATACTACAAGGACCTACCGGAAAAACACCTACCCGACGAACTGGACGAATTCGAGCCGCTGTTTGCCGCAGTTACCCACGGTTGTGCGGCGGGTTTGCATCAACAAGTGTTGGTCGAGGTGTATTACCCGCGAATACAGCGAAATGGTAGAACCAATTATTTATGCACAAAATTCGGGGCTTTCGGCGCCGACTTATCAGCCCTGGCGCATTTCTTCAAGCACGGAGATAGCGAACCTTGGCAGACACCGGTCGCAGGATTGGAAAATAATGACAAAGCACGGGTACTTTCAGTAGCTGCTTTTGACCTACGGGCTTTGGGACGACCACAAGAGTCAATACAGCCTCTACAGGCTAGCTTGGCTAGGAGTATTGAACTGAAAAATTGGATAGACGCGGCTATAGATATCAGTAACCTAAGCGAACTTCAACTGACCCTAGGTGATCTAGGCTCAGCTCTCAAAGCAGCGCAGCAGACTGTGGATTTTGCCGGTCAAGGTGGTAATGTTTTTTGGCAAGTGCTTGCACGCGCCACCCTCGCCGACAACCAGATTTATATTATCACGGTAATTCATGGCAGTCGAGATTTAGCCTTCTCCAACATGAAATGAGTCTAAGCTGACAAATTGCTGCAATCTGTTCATGATATAGGAATGAAAGCCATCATGAACCTCAAAGATTTAAAAAATACGCACGAATTACAAACTTTACTGGACGGGTCACAAGCGGTTGCCTTTAGTGTGCCGGGTAACCAATCAGATCGTTATGCCTTTATTCAATCTGTATTGAAGCAATTCCACTATCGTGCATTAAAAAAGCGCGAAAAAGGCATTGTGCTTCGTTTTCTGCTCCAAGTTACGAGCTATTCCCGGCAGCAACTTACGCGACAGGTTAAACAATACCAGAACGCCGGCGTTGTACAACACCGCAGATCTTGCAAATAACCCGGTTTTAAACAAAAATATAGCGATGCTGATATTACCTTACTTGCTGAAATGAATGAGCGATACGATACACCCAGCGGCGCCATCATTAAAAAACTCTGCGAAAGGGCCTGCGTCTTATTCGATCAGAAAGATTATCAAAATATTGCTCAAATATCAGTCTCTCATCTCTACAATCTACGCACATCCAAAAGCTATCAGAAGCAACGCAGAACCTTTGAAAAAACTAAACCCCGCCAGATTGCTATTGGCGAAAGACGCCCACCTAATGCTGAAGGAAAGCCCGGCTACATTCGGGTTGATACGGTGCATCAAGGCGATCAGGACGGTAATAAAGGTGTTTATCATATCAATGCGGTTGATGAGATCACCCAATTTGAAATCGTACTTTCTTGTCAAAAAATCAGTGAACAATTTCTCATTCCTATTTTGACAGAAATACTGGAAACCTTTCTCTTCAATGTATCCGGTTTTCATGCCGACAACGGTTCAGAATACATCAATCATAAAGTCGCTAAGTTGCTCAACAAACTTAACATCGAATTGACGAAATCTCGATCAAGAGACAGTAACGATAATGCCCTGGCAGAAAGTAAAAATGCTTCAGTGGTACGAAAAACTTTTGGTTATAGCCATATAGAACAACAATGGGCCAATGAACTCAACGTTTTTAACCGAGACTATTTGAATCCTTTTCTAAACTATCATCGGCCCTGTTATTTTCCAACCACCCTCATTGATAATAAAGGTAAACAAAGAAAACAATATCGTTATGATAAAATCATGACGCCTTATGAAAAACTAAAATCACTGAATGAAGCGGAAAGCTTTTTGAAAGAAAAAATAACGTTTAAACAATTAGATAAAGTCGCTTATAGTATCAGTGATAATGACTTCGCTGATCAAATGAACCTCGCTAAAAAGCGATTATTTAAACAAATAAATGAACAGAAATTAGCTTAGTTTAGGTTTAGATCCTAAACTACGTTCAAACTCATTTGTTAATTGGAAAATACTGTATGTCTTGAAGATTTATACAAGTTATAGCGGCAGCTTTTGTGCTTCGTGCAAAGGTCTCTCTATATCTATATTTCGGAACTCAAGCTATGTGATACTGACAATGCATACATCCTGTGTTAATTTACGAAATCTACTCATGCATGCTCTCCTGGCTTTTTGCTGTGGTGACAACATTGCTAGAATGCATGAGTAGTTCCAATAGGTCTTCAGGCAGAGCCTTTCGACCAATTCCACGTCCTAAGGAAAGGACATGGTTTAATTGTTAACTAGAAATCATAATTATTTAAAGGGCATATTATGCGGATACAGTATATTTTTTTATTAATGTTCATTTTTTCAACGCTAGCTACAGCAGATAATGGCATAGTTACCGTCATTAGTAATTATAATATTGCTACTACAGCAGACCGCCTTGAACATAGCTTAGTAGCGAAAGGTATGACTGTTTTTACAAGATTAAATCATGCTGAAGCTGCTGCAAAAATCGGCAAGGAACTTCGACCCACAGAGCTAGTGATTTTTGGAAACCCGAAGGTTGGGTCATTATTAATGCAATGTCAGCAAAGTATTGCTATTGATCTTCCACAAAAGGCATTAATTTGGGAAGATAAAAAGGGACAGGTTTGGTTGTCGTATAACGAACCGGAGTATTTAGCCATGCGTCACGAAATTAAGGGATGTGATGAGGCTTTACAAAAAATAACTAATGCACTCAGTAATTTTGCCAAAGCTGCAACAGAAAAATGAACTATTAGGAAAAAAGAAGCTAGAGATTGTGGTTATATTATCCTTAACTTTGATAACTGATATTATTTTGGCTAATGGCCGTTAGTATTTTTTTAAAGGGCTGTGATAAGCTGTTGCTCATAATTGCGTAAATTAGGAATAATAAATGAATCAAACAATTTCCCCTGAACTTCAACAGTTTGCTGCAAAACCTTGGTGGTATACAACCAGAGGGTTCATGATGATCCTTTGTGGCGGAGGTGTTGCAGTATTTTGCATTATTGCTCCAGACGTCCAAATGTTAAGCACCGATCTTTCCTGGCTTCCATTGGCTGGGTTTATCGTTATTTTGGTTGGATTATTGAGATGTATCGACGGCGTTAAAGCCACTTCCTTACAAGGTTTTATATTAAATATGCAAGGCGGGGTTTTAGATATTGTGGTCGGTAGCCTTATTCTGTTTAGCATTGGTGATGAACCAACCAGGCTAAGTTTTTTAATAGCAGGCTATTTGATCACCCAAGGATTGCTTCGTAATATTTTATTGATTGTTGTAAAAATTGATAATCCAATTTCAAGCAGGATCACAGGATTCATTTCGATAGTACTGGGGATTCTAGTATGGCTAGATTGGCCCATCTCAGCAGCATGGTTTCTGGCATTTTCACTTTGTGTTGATATTAACTTCAGGGGATGGGCATTATTAATCCTAGCATCTTCGATGAGAAGCGGGGCTGCAAAAAATGAACAACAATAAATTTATTCTGTTGCCATTGAAGCTTAACGTAAATCCTTCGCCATTAAACTAATATTACGGCCGATTGCCGCAATGCTGACTCCACTAGTTCTTCAAAAAGTTTAAAATTACTTGATTATTAAGACAGTATCTAGGCTCTTGATAGTGGGGTGCGGAGAAGTGTTGAGTACTATCAATGCGGTAGTGTAAGACCATGCTTCCACCTTTGTTACGGGCGTTAAAGACGGGGTCTATACTCCGTCCCGCACAGACGTGTTCTAACGAATGATAAAGCCTTTATGGTCGAGCTTTTCAGAAACTACACTCAGTAGTACTTTAGCTACTCTCGCATATTTTGGGCCGGTTTTACACCAGGCAACAAATTCGTCTACCGCTTCAGTTTCGCCACTAGCAAAAACTGAAACGCGCCCGTCTGCTAAGTTTTTAACCCAGCCAGAAAGCCCTAATTGTCGGGCTTGTTCACGCGTAGAAACACGAAAACATACGCCTTGAACAAGGCCGGAAATCACTAATTTCACTTGTTTTTTCATACTAGTTAGGCATAGTGTATAGACCGTTCTCGACTAAATTATTGATTTGTATCATTGATAATTCAGCCAATTATACGAGCTAGCATGTATGCTATAATACACCGCATAGGAATTATTTTTAAAAATTTCTTAACAGCTTTTAACTAACCTAAACACAGGAAAATTAAATGATCCTTTTGAAAAAAATCTTTTTAGCATTAGCCATCGTTAGCAGCATGGGCATTATGACCACTTATTCAACTGTTGCTTCAGCAGCCGAAGCTCAAAAAAGTGGTAAAGTAATTATCAATGAAATTCTGAATCATTTAGGTGCTGCTTTAGCAGCACTGAATAGCGGTGAAAGCACCGATGTAATCAATGCACATGTTGGCAATGCCCGCCAAGTCTCTAAAGAACTATCTGTAGGCGCCTTAGCTTCAAGAGTCATGTTTGCTGCTGATAGCCTTGTTTATGCTCGTAAAGCCATCAAAAATGGTGATATGACAGAAGCAAAAAAACAGATCAAGTCCGGCATAGAACAATACGAAAGCATGAAACCTGACGTACTATAGGCTAGTACTGAGACATCTATTCGGTTGGCCTTCTGGGTCAACCGAATACCTTTAGCTCCAACACCTCCTCGCTTTAAATATCACCTTCGATTAACGTTTCTTTTATGAACTATGGTCTAGTTCAAGCGGTGAATTCACCTAACTCGTCATTGCAACATTGAAGCACTACTAAGCTACCGCATAAATAGAGTCTGCTCAGTAAGTATAACTTATTGATATTACTATAATATATAGTATTATTTTGGTATAATGGTGCACGAAAAACAAGCTTATCACACCAAAATCCGTGCACCTATGATCCGATAT
>VSKX01033809.1_pt1 | contig 11176 bp, 11 predicted proteins | sample 4799481 | NCBI WGS metagenome assembly VSKX01 (sample SAMN12179537, study PRJNA552185) | sponge metagenome | biome: deep-sea hydrothermal plumes; feature: spots directly above weak diffusing fluid; material: sea water; isolation source: sponge from the Swan site of a hydrothermal vent ...
AAGGCTATAGCCTTGCGTTTTTTCCCAAAAATGAGCTGTTTTGGCAGCTATCTTTGAAAGCCTATAACTTGTGTTTGGATTGTCCAATTTTAAAACTAAATTATTCATTCAGTAGCTCTTGAGATGGCCTTTCCAATGATGTGTTTAGATTGGAGTTCTGGGATTGGTCGAAATCCATCAAATCTGGTCAAAATCATTGGAAAGGCTTCTCAAGAGCTCATACTTTATAAGGAGGGCTTTCCAATGATGTGTTAAGATGAGTAGTTCCACAATTATATTCTTCTTCTCTGTTGTATGTTGCACACATGCAGGCAGCATTGTCTGACCCAGGTCTGAATACTCAGAACAGTATACGATTAGTGAGTGCTGTCTGTAGTGTCCTCTCATCGTTACCAGTGAAAGATCTGATGCAGCCATTGCAAAGCCTGGTGCAATGTAGAATACAATCACTGCAAGACCTTGCAGCAATGGAGGCTGAACCAGCAGTAAGAGATCAAGTCAAGAAGGAGTTAGATATATTGTCAGCACTATGTCATCATATCTATCCTACACTGCTGGACGGCGAACAACATCCTGTGAGTGGGTGTGGTCAATACATAACATCCTGTGAGTGGGTGTGGCTAACACACAACATCCTGTGAGTGGGTGTGGCTAATACACAACATCCTGTGAGTAGGTGTGGCTAATACACAACATCCTGTGAGTGGGTGTGGCTAATACACAACATCCTGTGAGTGGGTGTGGTCAATACATAACATCCTGTGAGTGGGTGTGACTAACACATAACATCCTGTGAGTGGGTGTGGCTAATACACAACATAAACACACAACATCCTGTGAGTGGGTGTGGTCAACTTTGTAGGTGGTGTTGTTGCTGATTCAGCTGTTTCCTTCACTGCAAACACTTGTCAGGAAATGGTGCTCAGATCCCGACATTGTTGAGGTACGACCACACACACACACACACACTACGCCCACACACACACACACACACACACACGCACACACGTCCAGAGTATTTGTATGTGTTTGAATCGTGGTCTTCGCACTGTGGGGGGTCAATATGCCCCCCTGCTGAGGGACACTGTGGACTTAGTGATGCAATGTTACGCTACTCTACATCATTTTAAACTGCTGCACACGGCCACACAAGTAAGTGCTGTATAATTATATATAATAGTGTAAACTGCTGCACACGGCCACACAAGTAAGTGCTGTATAATAGTGTAAACTGCTGCACACGGCCACACAAGTAAGTGCTGTATAATAGTGTAAACTCTAGTCTCTTTGTGTCAATCGAGTTAATACTAAAAATAATTACGTTTGTTAGAAAATATAAATTTATTCTAAGAAGAAAATCACATAATTATATCTCTGGAACGTTCATTGTTTGGCAGAGATAGCTAACTTTTAGCTGGTGTTTTAGTTATTGTCTGAAGCGACATTCAGAACAATGGTGCAAGAAATATTGAAATTGTGGTTAAAGTTACGCCAAGTTTTCTGGGGAAACATCACCAAAACGCCATAAAAGCGAGAAATACGGCAAAGAATGCCAGGGGATTCAATTCAGTTTAGTTATTGTTTGTATGTGTGTGTAGATAGTAGAGGTGTTTGGAGGGGAGAGCTCCTGCGGTCAGTTGTTGAATACACTCGTGTCACAACTACACACTACCTCAGTACAAGTGTTCCAGGAAGGTACGTACCACGTACGCAGAGTATGTGCATGGGTTAGTGTTGTAATGATGTCATTATATGTGTGTTAGATATACGAGAGAACCCAGAAACTGTCCAGTCCTACCTTGGTCTATTCACAGCTGTGAGTATGTGTGTCTGTGTGATGTGTGTGTGTGTGTGTGATGTGTGTGTGTGATGTGTATGTGTGTGTGATGTGTGTGATGTGTGTGGCTGGTCTCAGGTAGTGAACGTGTGTCCACACTTGTTCCTCAACTCGGAGGGTATCACAAACAATCTGTTTGAAATAGGTGAGTTGTGCAGTTAACAGGACACCATAAATAAAGGGATACTCACAAAAAGGGACATTCTCAATAAGGGACACCCTCAATAGTGGACACTGCTCTCAGTCCAAACGTGTTTAATAAAGTCTCTCAATAAAGGCAGTGGATTGAGAGTGTCTGTTATATTGAGGGAGGTTATATTGAGGGAGTTGACGTTACCTTACTCCTTCCTGCGTCTTGTCTGCTGTACATATTCACATGCAGCACTGACAACACTTCAACTTCCTGAGCGACCAACTGTGTTTGCCACTTCCTTATTCCTTGTTTCCTTTGTCTCCTTGTTTCCTGACAACGAGGCTGTTAACCACACCCTATCACAGCACGGCCAATCCCTCACTCAACACATACTTCAAGTCAGTATTATTACTCTAGCTACTTTGTACCGTGTAGCCGTCGAGGCGTTTATATTTCGCAAATAGCCAATTCAATTCTTGTTTGCGAAAAGTAATTTCACAAATGGAGATACTGACCGCGCCCCCAATCATCAATAATTATTCGAGGATTGTCTGTGCTCAATTTCGCGGAGTATAAACGCCTCGAAAATACCTGCTATACGGTATAATTATTATGATGAATATTAAACAGTGGTGGAGAATCTAGACAGTATAGTATATTAGTGTTAGTACGTTGTTTTACACTAGGCTATTGCGTGGGCGGCTCCACGATCATATCTAGTGCTGTTTGCTAATATTCTGGTTGCCATGGGAACTAGCTGCCGGGCACAGCTCTCCCAGTGGCTAGAGGTGAGTGTGTGTGTGTGTGTGTTGTGTGCCCCACGCCCACCCCCACCCCACAGGAGTTGTTGTGTAGACAAGATGGTTTCCCTTCCTCACATCTCACATCAGCAGAGAAGCAACAGTTCAAGTCAACATTGCTCAGGTATAGTATAATAGCTGTTCATCTTTTAGACTGGTCAAATTGATTTGAGTTGAGCCTGTTTTTAATGAACAACATTAAATAGTCTTGTGTTGTGTATAGACAGCTCCAGTGGCGGATCCAGAAAATTGGAAAGGGGGGGTTCAAGATTCTGACTAAGCGGCTATTATTCGAAACCGGGTTGCAGTGTTTTGAATAATAGCCGCTTAGTCAGAATGCTGACTATCGTAAGGCTGGCCCCCGACTCTGCAACAAAAAATCTCTGAGCTTGGCAATTCTATTCTGAGCAGGTTGTTCTGAAAGGGGGGTTCCGTGGCACCCTAGGAACCCCCCCTGGATCCGCCACTGAGCTCTTGTACTATGGTACCAGTCAAAAGTTAGCTGCATGTTCTACTTCGATCCTGGCCGGGCTCAATTAATGCAACTCCAATACCCTAATAGGGAGCGTAGTGCTGCAGTGAAGGATAGGGTGACTGAGTTTGCACTCATGTGCAGAGGCTACCACGGAACACTGTACGCTGCAGAAACTTCGTAGTGTACATGTGGCCGCCCATATTTAACCAGCTGTGGCCTAGCTTGTTTTTAGTGTTATCAAAATTTAATGATTTTTCACAAGTCAATATTTTTTAATATTTAAACTGACTGATTATTGACACTAAATCAATGAAGTATGATACAGTAGAATAAATGACGATTGTTTGTTAAGTGAACTGAACGTAGTTAGCTAAGAGTACAGAGTTCAAAGGTCAGAGCTCGTGGGTGGCGGTGCGTAAGGGTCAGGTGTACCAGAGTGTGAAGCCATTGCAGCGCTATCAATAGCTAGCTCTTCCAACACACGAAAGTCAAAATCGGTTGTTTCGTGATCCACTTTCTCAGCTTCCCTAAGATCAGGCGATGGTTCCAAAGAATCATATTCTTCGCTGAGTCTCCGTTTCTTGATATCAATATTACTGACAGAGCGTGAAGTATGCTTCTTGCTTGGGCGATGTAGGTTGGACTCACTATGGCTAAGATCCATCTCCAAGGCAACGGCTAGTCGATACATGTCATCTTCGGCGCCTTTAGCCTCGGAGTAGTAATGCTCAAAACTAGAGGAGGCGTGTCTTATCTTGTCATTGTCGTCATGACGATTGCTGCCTAGAGTAGCAGTGCTGGGTCTGGTTGAGTCCCCATTCCATTCCGTGTTGTTTGGTTCCGGAACCAAACTCGTTGATGTGGTTGAGCTGTTGTCGTCAAGATAAGTGATTGTGACTGTTCCACTGCGTACGCTCAGTGCTGGTGTAGGTGCCTCAGGCTCACCCGTAGGGGGGACTCCCTCACTCGTAGGGGGGACTCCCTCAGCAGCAGCAGTGGGAGTGATGTATGCAGCAGTATAGCCAGTGTTATCTACCCAGACAGGAGCTTGATAAGCTACGTGGTTGTTCAGGGGGATATCATAAACCTGCGATCCCATTGGTTTTTGATCATTCTTAAAACTCCTTCTTTCTTGCTTCGAGGGATGATACACTCTTTTCCTGTGTGTGTGGTTAAAGTCAATACAGTCTTTTCATTGACACCCTTAATAAGGGACACCCTCAATAATGGACACCCTCAATAAAGGACATGCTTGCTATAGTGGACACTGCTCTCAGTCCCAACATGTTTACAAAATCAATGTACCACTACTACTCTAGCCAGCTAATATCCTGCTGACCTCTTGTTTCTGGAGCAGCACCAGACGATGATGGTCAGACACAAGCACACTCCCACGAGACTAACCACGCCCACAGGTACACACACGTAGATTAGCAGTAGTCCCATTGGTGTCAACAGGGGAGCAGTTGTGGGGGTACCAGGCTGTGAGGTTGGTGGGAGGGTCGTGATGCCTGCTACCTCCACCCACTCACTCCACGGTGATGCTGCGTACACTAATGGATCACGTTGGATCTGTGTGACCACACGCACACGAACCTGCAGTGTGCATGGGAACGAACATGTGGACAACACAGAATTTATAGCAAGCTTTTACTAGTAAAGTTGTTGTCTGAAGCGGCATTCAACAATGGTGCAAGAAATAGTTGAATATCTGTACCTCGTAAGAGTCTGCATTTCTCAGTCCTTGTATGACAAATATACTGCTATCATTTCCCACTGGCTCCAACACGCTTTCAACACGTCCTTGCATTCTATACTCAACATCATAGAGACGAAGGAGGGGGGCTACCGTCTCCGTGGCAATAGCATCCCATGTGATGACAATAGCGGCATTGTCTGATGTTTGTTGAGCTGTTACTTGCGTCAGAGTAGCACTAATAGCTGCATGAGTGAGGACAGAGGGCTCAATCTTTAGAGCACTGTACACATTCTATTTATGTACTTCGACATGCAGGCTATAACTTCCGTTCTGTTTGTCAAGACTGCAGTGTTTTTTGAAGTAAACTAAAGCCTGCATTCTGTAGCTCATAGGGAGCTCTATCACACGATGTGCAAGAACTTTTGACAAGGCCAAATCTGCTAATTTCCTTGTACAACTATAAATTTGTAAACTTACGATTGCCAAATGTTCTCATGAGTATATCTCGAGGGACGTCTCCTCTCCCTAACAACGACACGGCAACCACAGAGACTCGATACAGCTCGCCAGGTATAAGATCAAAGGCTATAAAAGACATGACACCAGTTGGTGGAAAGTAAGTGACTAAGCTTCCAGAGTCTTCGTGTTGCACTTTGACCTCATAACGTAATAATAGCGGATGTGTTGAGGCGATGGAAGGAATTTCCCAGGTTATATAGAGAGAATTGTTTGTATTAGGTACGGCAATGAACGGAACTTCACCAGGCAGCAACTCTGTGAAACAACACAATGTCATGTTAATAATGCCGACAATTATGAAGCCACGCCCACCTTGCTCGGCTGGACAGACGTAGATAGATGCTGTATCTCTACCGTACTGGTTGGTCACATGACATTGATAGACACCCCCACTAACCACGCCCCTCACTGTCAGCGTGGACACGCCTTCTTCTGTAACAACACTGTCTTGTATTAGTGCTCCATCTTGAGTCCATTCCACTTGGTTTGGAATTGGAACACCGGTGTATCTACAGCGTATTGTGATATCAGCACCACTTGGTATGGGAACCAGACTATCCTCTTCTGCCTCCATTCCATTCACCACTGTAACTAGCTCCGTCACTGCAGCTGGGGCTGATGGGACAATTAAAGGAATAATGATAACAAACAATGTGAAAGTGCTTTTTTGTGATTATCTACTGTTGTTAAATCCCCACAATAAGTACCCTATAGCAATACACACTAGCTGTCCTGCACATGACTATCTGTAGAACAATAACAGTACTAACCCTTGGTCTCCCCTAACCTGTCATCCTCACTATAATATACTGCAGCACAAACAATAGCACCAACTCCCTGGCTAGCTATATCTCACTTACATCATTGCAATGTCAGTGACCATATACGCAGACAGGCACTATATGCGTGCCACAGCAATGGACCCATGTATGCAACGATTATACCATACACGCCATTGCAATGTAACCAGTATATATCCCTATATACACATGCAGACAGGCATGCAATGCAAATATTGTTCACTGTATACAATCAAGAGTGTATTAACAGTATCAACTAACCGTGCACTATGAGAGGTACTGTATCAGAGCTTCGTATCTCATCAAAGTCTGTAGGTGTTACTGGTGATATAGTGCAGCTGGCACAGTCCGTAGCCTCCTCTACAGTAATGGCATCAATACGAAACACAGGGAATCCAGAGGTGTTGGGGTATATGAAGCGGGCATCAGGCTCAGTGAAGAAAAACGATTGATTGAAGAAGAACTGATAAGATGTTTTTCTGGTATCGAATGACTGCCAGCCCACGCACTCCAGACTGTACGGTTCTCCAGCTAATAACGTCAGCGGTCGAGGATGAATGAAGAAATTGGCCACATCAGCTGCACGGGAACACAATACTGGATACATACGCATTATGGCTACTCTTGTCCTTTAATGAGCTAGTGCATGTATAGCAGCTACTTACGTGGCAATGAGTTGACAAGCATCAGTGAGGCAGGTCCACTACTCACACTCCCTGCACTGTTCACACACACACAACTGTATTGCCCCACATCAGATTCATTCACTTCACGAATAAACAAAGTCCCCGTTACATCTGATACATAGTAACGAGGGTCCTCTGAGATGACCAATGGAATTGAGTCTCTATACCATGTGACGCTTGCTCTTGGTAATGCATTCTCCGCAATACATTCAAAGCCTGCAATTTGTCCTTGTAACACAGTCTGGTCTTGTGGCTCCACAGTGACACTACCCAGTACTGCACAGACAGAGGTTATTATTGTACATATGTGGCTCCACAGTGACACTACCCAGTACTGCATGCACAGACAGAGGTTATTATTGTACATATGTGGCTCCACAGTGACACTACCCAGTACTGCATGCACAGACAGAGGATATTATTGTACATATGTGGCTCCACAGTGACACTACCCAGTACTGCAGACAGAGGTTATTATTGTACATATGTGGCTCCACAGTGACACTACCCAGTACTGCATGCACAGACAGAGGATATTATTGTACATATGTGGCTCCACAGTGACACTACCCAGTACTGCACAGACAGAGGATATTGTAGATATAACAGATCAGCGTTGATCCAATCACAAAACTCACAAAATCTAAACAAATAACTGTCATTTTGAAAAGTTATTCTCAAGAGCCTACTGAATGCATACTTTAGTTTTGAAATTCGATAGTCCAAACACAAGTTATGCACTTTTCAAAGAATGCTGCCAAAACAACTTGTTTTCTCCAGGCTATAGCCTTTGTTGGTTGCTTATAATTTGTTTTGATAGTCATGTTCAATAATTCCGATAAAGATATATTTCAAAGTGACTAATTTCTGTGTGAGACAGTCCACTGTGGTACAAAGGAGCACACTACATGCACTGTGCTGCTGAATTATAATATTTGGCAGACCATGAATGGACAGTCCACTAGGGATGAACAATAGACTGGTCACATAGCTGCCAACACACCAACAATTATTACAGGTACCGTACTCCACTATTAACAGCATTAGTGACAAACCTGCCATCCTGACATCCCATGTTGCTGACACAGCAGTTCCAGTAGGTCCTGCAACTAATAGTTCATACACTCCTGCATGTAGACTGGGGTCAAAGGTTCCTATCGTCAAAGTGAAGGCTCTCTGACTAGTCGTTGGTCCATCCTGAGTGGTTGTTATATATCCAGCTGATGAGATGAGGGTATTATCCAGTCTCCATTGTATTGTGAGCACAGAGGCACTGGGTGAAGTAATCACAGCAGACAAGGTAATGTTCGTCTGAGAGGAGGCCACGTACACCACTCTCTCTGAAGGTGTCCGTCTTGCACTGGGAACTGCAATATAATAAAACTGTGTACAACATGTGGCAATTATATCCAAATATAAGCTGTGTACATTGGTCATCATTGCACCAATAGCTATTACAAAACCTGTAGTCAAATAAACAGCATTGCTACAAGACACACACTCAGTGTGTATAAGGTGGTAACTAGCCTTGTCACACCTGAACCAGCCCAGTAAATCCCCTCTAGCTATGTTAGGATTGTGTTAATGTACAGGATATGCACCTCTGACTACATTAGAAAGAATCTGTGAGAAACTTATTGCCAGCAATTAACAGAAGAGGTGATACATTCAGTCATACCTTACAGCCACAGTATAAGGTAGTCCTGCACAGTGAATGCATGCAGCCTAGCTTGTGTATGGATACATTCAGTCACAGCCACAGTATAGGTAGCATGCACACAGTGAATGCATGCAGCCTAGCTTGTGTATGGATACATTCAGTCACAGCCACAGTATAGGTAGCATGCACACAGTGAATGCATACAGCCTTGTATGGGACCTCAATGAGCCAAATTACTGCACCAGTATTATACAACACTCCCACTGGCTTTACACCAGCCCAGCAAAACAATAGCTAACCACATACCCAAATAAAACTTTGCTGCCTGTCTGACTAGTCAATACACAAGAGAACATTATAGCTAGAGTTCACACTTAGAGACAAACATCTCAACAACTCACACTGCCATAAAAAGTAGAAAATCTACTTCACTAAAACCACTATTCATAAATTATTCATCACCCTGCTATGAATTCTAACAGCTTCACCAGTAAGGTGTGTACATGCATACACTGCTATAACTTGCTTACCTTCATAACTGTACATGCAAGCAAAGGACTGAGCTCGAGAACACTCAATATTCACCAGAACTGCTCCTTGCACAGCAACACAAGTCAATTCAGTCCCTGTTGTACGTACAGCAAAGTTCCGATCATCTTGTATAACTTCAGGTGCTAATTCTCCATCCACTGCAATCCTAACACCAGTGGTGCTGTATTTATAACCTGTCCACAATATTCTATCTTCTGACAAGCCCTCAAGATAACGGATCAGCTGCTCAAAATCTTCTTTATCCCTCACACTGATCAGAGAACCACCACTGTCCTGACAAAACTGTGCAGCATCATCAAACTTCAAGCTCTTGTCAGGGATGTTGAAGCAAGATGAGCAGCCACCATAAGGATACTGACCATTAGGACAGTCGATGGACAGGGAGGACACTGCATGCAGGACAAACGTGCAGTGAATGAACACATGCATGCACACATGCATGCACACAAGTTAACTGACACTGTGCTGGGGGTCTAGAAGGAGACAATGTGGGGGGTCTATTCCCCAGGCAGAGGAAAATAAACAATTGCGACTGAAACTCAATGACCCAGCTATTGTTGATACTACATGCAAGACTGCATGGTTGAGCATTCAAGTAAGTATGCACAAACAGCAACAACTGATTTAGCTACTCACCCACACTGGTAGCGGAGAACATCAGTAGTAGTAGTTGTATCGTTGTCAGTGAACACTTCATTCTCAGTCACTGAGAATGAATAATTGCATGTACAGTCAGATATATAATAGCTGTGCATGCTGGGGTGTGTTAGTCATGCACACAATGCTAGTGGAACTAAATAGCCCTACTATACTAGCTACTGCATGCATGTATATAATTTATAGCTAGAGGCAAAATAATATACATTGCTTGTTTAATCTTACCAAAGAGAAACTGCTTGCAATATTGTCTGCTGCTCGAACTCAGCTTGCTCTAGAGTATAGAGCTCAAACTAAACTGCTCAATATTGGGGGTGGCATTCTGTGCACGCTGCACTATATCCGCTCTCTACACCCACGCACACCGGAAGTTATTGTCAAGCAAACAGGAAACATTATATGCCATGCGCAACGTACGGAGATCAAAATACTGTGCATGTCAAGAATATTAAAGAGAATGATAAAAACAATCCAGACAATATTTCTAGAGTACAATAGTTTAGAGGTATTAAAAAGATCTAATGTGTGTAGTAGTATAGTTACTGCTGAGCACAGTTTGATTTGCTGTTGATCTTCTTGACTTTACTGCGTTTCTTTGTCTTGCTATTGCTACTACTAGTACCACTGTTACCTGATGTCTTGATGTTACCCAGCGCATCAACACTTCGTGACATTGGGAACAAAACTACAAACAACAACAACAACAACTTGACAACTCAAACAATGCAATGACAGCGTTTGTACCATTTTCTTGTGAAGAAACACGTGATCGCCTCTGAATGATGTTTTCCAGCGGGCGTTCTGATTGGACGGAGGCCATGCTCTGTGCCTCGTATTGGTTGAACAGGTCATCTTCACTAGACCAAACAGCTGCATCCTGAACACCGTCTGCTCCACGGAGCATCTCTAAAACACACATTAGCATGAACACTTACTCCAGCCACACACACACATAGGTGGTACCTGTTGCAGTGGCTGTTCCACCCTCAGCAGCATTACCGTACTGATAGAAGGCCTCAAGATAAGGCAAAACAGTAGTGCCACGATAATAGTCATCAGAATCAGAATATGGAGTGAACCTCACAATGTCTTGAGGTAATGGTTTAGAGTGCTTGAACACAAACCAACTACACACACAATGTGGCAGCATGCAGTGAGCACACATCACACATCACACACACACACATCACACACACACACACATCACACATCACACATCACACACACAATGTGGCAGCATGCAGTGAGCACACATCACACACACACACACACACACACAGTGTGGCAGCATGCAGTGAGCACACATAACACACACACACACACACACAATGTGGCAGCATGCAGTGAGCACACATCAC
>VSKX01022738.1_pt1 | contig 11173 bp, 4 predicted proteins | sample 4799481 | NCBI WGS metagenome assembly VSKX01 (sample SAMN12179537, study PRJNA552185) | sponge metagenome | biome: deep-sea hydrothermal plumes; feature: spots directly above weak diffusing fluid; material: sea water; isolation source: sponge from the Swan site of a hydrothermal vent ...
CTCGATTCAGGTATCCAACATGCCGTGAATGATTTATTAAGAGGGTGAGGGCGATGGTACGACCCAGAGGCAAGAAGAACGTTAATTTACCAGAGCATGTTTACTTTGATGCACGCTATGGGACTTATCGTATCAAATTGTCGACGGGTAAATTTAAGTCTTTGGGGAATCACCGAGATACCGCCATTTCAATCGCTCATGAATACAATCGGCTCGTCAGGCCAAACATCACCATGCAAGTGGATGACTTGATTAAACATGGCAAGTTCTCAAAAGAGAAATGCTTTGGTGAGCACGTGCCTGTATTACTCGAACGTATATTACAAGATGAGCAACCATCAGCAGACTTAGTGAAAACCATGGAGCAAGACGCAAAACGCAGTGAGGACTTTTTTTCAAACATACCAAGTTCACACATCAGCCTTCAACATGTGAATGACTACATTGAAGAGCATCACAGTGAAAGCAGCGCCAATGTACAAAACCGTAAAGTGTCATGGCTGAAAAAGCTATTCACCTATGCCGTTGATGAAAGCATTATGGAGATTAACCCTGCTAATTTGAAAATGCGTCGACGAGTCGAAACCAAACAAAGACAACGCCTGAAAAAAGAATGGTTTGATGCAATTCATAAAGCCGCACCATTATGGCTACAAACCGCCATGGACTTGTCACTGCAAACGACTCATGCACGATTAGAAATTTCACGCATCAAATATAAAATCAAGCAACCGAACGAAAAAATCTGTGGCTGTTATTGGTTTACAAAACCAGAACTCACACCAGGAGGCATGGTCTACGGCACACTCTATATTCACAGACAGAAAGTAGCCGAAAAAGAAGCCGCTCATGTGGCGATACCTATTGGTGAAGCCTTAAAGCGAATCATTGATCGCAGTCTAGACAATTTGGTGAGTGACTATGTAGTACATCGACTTCCTGATAAAAGTAGAGATACCATCAGCAAAGAAATCTCACACATCACACAACTCACGCCAGATTATATCAGCCGTGGATTTTCAAAAGTCCGTGACGAAGTCGGTTGCTGTGAGCACTTAAAACCAAACCAGAAACCAACCTTTCACGAAATCCGCGCACTGGCCGCTCACATATTCAATATCAACGGCGTCGATCCACAATCACGCATGGCGCACTCCGATGCTAAAAGCACCAAAATATACATTGAAAACCACATCAAATGGGTCGAAGTACCATTGGCAGAGATTGATACAGGGAATTGGTGAATATCGATTAGTTGGATGCATATATGTACATGCCTCATAGATAATAATTCTTTAATACAGTGCATTTTTTCAAGTTGAATGCTTAATAATTAGATTTAAAGTCGGTTAAACGACGTACTGCTAGTACAAGATCTGTATTTTTTCAAGAAAATTGAAATAAATTTATTAACAAAGTGTTTACACTAAATATTAAAGTGTTTAATCTATTGTTAATAACAAACAGTTAAATACTAACAAGAGATACCATCGGATGGGTAATTTGTTTAGATTAAAGGAATGCTATTTAGGTTGTTTGCATATTTCAAAATTTATAAAAACGCTATGCATTTTAGCATTTATGACAGTTAACGTTTCAGTAGCGGCTGACGAACCGAACACAAGAGCTTGTAGAGCCATCTTTCCAAACGCAGTTCAATCCTATAATGAAAATAGTCAAATATCATTCGGACCTAATGCGCAGTTATTTGATTTTTCATCGAATGTTTTAAGTTTTAAGAGCTTAGTACTAGATGATAGATCTGAAATAGCTAATTGCGGTACTTCAAATTGCGTCGAATCGAGTGATTTTACAGCTGCTATTCCTTCCTTTGAATTTAATAAAACTTCAGCAGAAAGATCATTTTTAACAATTCCTGAAAATTCCTCAGAGATTTTAGGAGGTGACGGTACAAACGATTTTTTTAGAGTTACAGTTGAAAAAAATGCCGAACTTTCATTCGATAGTGGAAGTAATCCGACTTATCGTTTTCTATCTATAACTCTTCAAGAAGGTGCAAAATTGCTACTACCTTCAGGAGATTATTGGATTAATGCTTTGACAATGGATAAACAAAGTTCGATAGAAGTTGTTGGGGATGGAACAGTTCGTTTATTTCTAAACAAGAATCTTAGAACATCTGAAAGTGGAAGTATTAATAAAAACACTGAGAAACCAAGCCAGTTGATAATATACAGTTTTTCTTCAATTCAATTTCATAGGTTTAGTGAAACATATGCACTTATTTATGGTATTGGTGATGTTCAACTTAATCACAAAGCCAAAGTTACAGGCGCTATTTCAGCATCTAATTTGAATTTAAGATGGGAAAGCCGAATAACTTATAACCCAGAAAGTGTAAATGAAGCTGATTTTGGTTCAATTTGTTACGGGTTATCAAAAGGGCTTGAAGTTAACATCACAGAGCCTGATTCATTGATAACAGTTGGTCATTCACCACTAGTGATTAAAGGTACTGTTAATCAGCCAAATGCAGCTTTGGCTATTAATGGCATCCCGATTGAAGTTATAGATAATAGTTTTGAAGCTAGCGTCGCTCTTAACGAGGGGTTTAATACAATTGTCGCAAGTGCTACAGATGAATCGGGTGGTCAAACTACAGACTCGATAGCTGTATCATTAGATTTAACTCCTCCATATATCACTATAGAATCTCATGAGAATAACCAAGTAGTCACAACCGATAATATAACGGTTACAGGTTTAGTAAACGATATTGTTCGTGGCACAGTTGAATCAGAACAAGCTCAAGTTACTGTTAATGGCAGAGTAGCTGAAGTAAGCAACAGAAGTTATGCAGCAAAAGATATCCAACTTGACGAAGGTATTAACAAAATATCAATTACTGCTTCAGACCAAGTTGGAAATGTCGGTTCAAAAATATTTTCAATTATCTATAAAAAACCTCTTGGTAAGAAGCTATTACTAGTAAGTGGTCAAGATCAAAGCGCAACAATTAATGAACAAGTACCTGAGCCACTTGTTGTAAAGCTTGTTGATTCTGATGATCACCCACTTGAAAATGAATCTATTGTATTTAGAGTTATTCAAGATTCTGGAAAAGTAGCTATTAATGCCGAAAATGAAGGACGAGCAGTAGTTAAAACGACTGATGCACAAGGTATTGCTAGTACAACTTTTAAAGTTGGATATAGAAAAGGCGTAGCAAATAATAAAGTTAAAGCAACCGCTGTAGGTGTCGAAGGTGAAGTGATATTTAATGTATCAGCACAAAGTACTCTCGGTAATAAGCTAAGCACTAACTCTGGAAATAATCAGAGAGGGGTTGTTGATCAGTTATTACCTGCTCCTTTAGTTGTCGTAGTTACTGATGCTGGAGCTAACACAATAAAAAATGCTCAAGTACAATTTAAAGCAACTGTTGGTGGCGGCGTCTTTGAAAATGGAAGCAAGAGTGTTGTACTGACAACTGATAGTGATGGTAGAGCTTCAGTTCGATACCGATTGGGAGATCTAACAGGGATTGACTCTCAGCACATCGAAGCAATTTTGTTAGATGCACCCAAAGAGCAAACTATTCTGGCTGGTTTTTCAGCTACAGCATTTATACCTTCAGATCCAGGTAAAACGTCAATTTCTGGTGTGGTTTTGGATAACCAAGATTCTCCCATTCCTGGAGTAACAATATATATTGAAGGCACGACTAGACAGACAGAAACAGACGAGCAAGGGCAGTTTAGGTTAACTTCAGTACCAATTGGCCCTGTACATATATTCGCTGATGGTTCTACAGCTAGTGTTGCAGGAGAATTCCCAAGCTTAAGCTATAGACTGGTTACTGTATCAGGTGTCGATAATCCGCTTTCTTCACCTATCTATATGGTAAAACTTAATACTGAAGAATCAGTATATGCAGGCAAAGAAAACGTCGAATTAATGTTGGAGAAATTCCCTGGGTTTAAATTAGAAATAGCAAAAGACTCAGTTACTTTTCCGGACGGTTCAAGAGAAGGCTATATATCTGTAACTGCTGTAAATGCTTCAGCTATTCCTATGGCTCCACCTAATGGTATGCAACCTCAATTCATTGTAACGATTCAGCCAACAGGTACACTTTTTGATGAACCTGCAAGGTTAACATTGCCAAATGTTGATGCTCATCCGCCTGGTGCACAAGCTGAATTGTATTCTTACGACCATGATTTAGAAGAATTTGTTTCGATAGGATTAGGGACTGTATCAGAAGATGGTTCAGTGATTAGATCTAACCCTGGTATCGGAGTAGTTAAAGCTGGTTGGCATTGTGGTTCTCAGCCTGGAGGCTCAGGTACCGTGGCTGCTTGCCCTGAGTGCCAGACTTGCAAAGGTTCATCTTGTAAAAGAGACCCTGGGCAAGATCGAGATCTTAGAAAGAACCAAACACCAGAAGATTGCAAAAATAACTTATGTAAAGGCACTGAAGCTAACCCAGGAGATGCTCCTGTAGAAGACAAAATTAAAGGCGACTGTAGAGCTCCTGGCTGCAGTGGTAAATCACCGGTAATGAACTTGATTGAAGACAATGGTGATATTCCGGAAGATGATTGTGGCACCTGTAAAAATGGCAAAGCTATCCTTGATACGGAAAAGGAATTGCCAGAGAGTAAGCAAAAACCTGATGACTGTAAGTTATTAATGTGTGGAGGAGATAGTAAAGCTAGAAATGAAACCTCTGCACTAAAAGAGAAGCAGCCTTGTAAGTTCTGTTCTGCTGGTGAGATTGAACGGGAAGAAGATGACAGTAAGTGCGGAGATGGTTCTACAAGCCAAGAATGTTATACGTGTAAAGACGGTAATTGTGGAAATTATTGTACTGCTAAATTGGATCCGCCTGTAAAAGTTGGAGGTGAATTTGCAAAAGGATATCTTACTGATGCTTTAAATAGGTTTGAAACGGCATTAAGTGTATCTCCCCTCATTGATGTAAATATAAGTGGTGTACAAGTGTTTGCAGGAGCAGAGCAAGGAAAGGAATGCTGTAAGGATTGTCGTGAAGGACCAGAGCCTAAAGAATATACTCATTACAAAGGCGGAATCAAGGGTGGAGTAGTTGTAAAAGCTGCAGTACCAGGACTTGGTATTGTGACGAGGTTTCCACGAAATAACTTCGGCGGAATAGTTTTAAGTGGGTCGGCAGATCTTGGGTTGACTGGGAGTGCAACAATCCAAATGGAAAGTACCCTTGATTACAAAGATAGTAAATGTAAAAAAGATGATAACTCATGTGTGAATCTAACTGTTGCAGGGAGTACTACCTTCAAAGTCAACATAGGGGGAATAGTAACCGGTGAGATAGAATCATGTGATACAAAATTCTCGGGATGGAAAAAAGGTAAGAAGAAGTATGATTTCTCGGATTGCAAAAAATTGATCGCACTAGGTACTGATATAGGTATTGAAACGAATATTACTGTGAAAGGAAATGCTAAGGTATTCATAAATTGTGACAAAGCGTCTTGTTCTGGATTTCAAGTGAGCCCTGTTATAGTAAAACCAAAGCTTAATTTTCAGATACAGCTACTTGGTATTTATCAAACAACTATAACACGAGAAGTAGAAGTAAAAGTCAGTGAAGATTTAGTAGGAGGAGATTGTGTTTAATAATGATTTCGAATTACATAAACAATGGATGCCTAATAAGTATTTAATGTACATAGGAATAATTAGTTTGTTGATTTTCATTTTATCTACTTACTTTGTTTATTTATATGAAAAGTCTACTTTGAGTATTTATATAGTGGTATTACTCTTCTTCTTGTTTTCTGTTTTATGTTTAGGTTATAGGAAACATATAGCAATAAATAGAAATGTAGTCACTTGCAAGGTACAGTTTTATTTTTATAGCAAAAAAACTGAATATCAATTAAGTGATTATTCAAACATTAAAGTTGTGATAAAAGCATCCGAATATGGTTCAAATGAGAACGGTGACTTACCGCGAAATCTATTATATGTTCTTTTAATTACTAAGTCTGGTCAGAATGAAGATTTTGATCTCACAGATTATTTGCCTTTTTCGCGCATAAATCAAAAAACAGCATCGTTGGCTAAAGAATTCGCAGTAGATGTAGGGAGAGTTACTGGTCTATCTGTAATTGTCAGTTCAGATGTAAAAAAAATTATAGAGGGGAAACTATAATGACTAGATTATGGAAAAATTTGTGTATATTTATTTTATTTACTTCTTTCAGTGCTTTTTCTAAAAATGAGCAGTTATTTGAGATTGATAATATTAAGTTTAAACTTGTTGTTGACAATTCTAATGTTGGTGAATTTATTAAATTAAAAGTCAATCATTCTAGTAACAATAATGTTGTTTTGTTTTTATCTGATTTTTATGGTGAAGCAATAAAAAATGATGTCGAAAAACTTCGGGAACTTTATTATGTTGATGATGGTTCTAAAGTTAGATTTAGTGAAGAAGTCAAAACTAACCCCAATAAGTATGTAGGATTCAAAAATTTAAAATCGGTCACACTTGGTAAGATCTATTCTTGGGGGGACTATAATGCAATTGAAGTGCAATGGACGTCAGTATCGGGTGAAACTGTAGATTGGATAGAATTAGTTAACTGCAGACTGAAATGCTTTATAAGCGATAAACTTTATAATTCGAATGATGATTTTGAATTTTTTTCATCTTTAATTTATTTAGCGCAAAGAAATGAAGTAGTAAAACAAGATATAAATGGATTTGATGAAATTTGTTATGATGAAAAGTGTAATAATCCTATTAAATTATCTTTGTCTTTAGATAGAGCCAAAAAATTAAGCTTTAACAGAAACGATATTAAAAAAATAAAATTTGATAATCAGTATTTTAAGGCCATAAAATTACTTTTTGAGAAGGTTTGGAAAGAAGACTTGTTGGATAAAAATTTAAAATATTCAGAGCTTGATCAATTGGCTGCAGCAGTTTTGTCTTGTTGTATTAAAGACTCTAGAAAGAGATCGTTGTTTCCAAATCTTGAACTAATAGAAAATGATGATAACTATATTCGATTTAAAAAAGTTTATTTAATGCCTGTCGCTCTGTTACAGTTTTTATCAAAAGTTGATGTAGTTAATATTGTTGCAAGTACAAAAATTGCTACTGATAATTATTTGTTTTTGGAGTTTATCAATAAAGATAACAAAAAATCTTTCGAAATAATTGCTTTGAATAAGGTGGATAATAAAATTTTAGTTGCACCCTATCCAAATGTATCAGAGATACAAACTATCTTAATGTATCCAAAGTTTGTTGAAATAATATACAGGCGATTGTCTAATAAATAAGAAGTAAAAGTGAAAATTTATATGCTAGAACTGTCTAGCAAGGAAGCTTAAGGGTTAAAGCATGAAGCTAAACAAAAATAGTTTTTTATTGTCGCTTGTATTTATTGCATATTCTAGTAGTAGTCAAGAAAATGTGAAATTGGATGATAGATGTGTTGTAAACATCCTTAATAGAACGATCCAAGTAAGTAAAGACGGAGGGTGGGCATTACCAAATATCCCTTCTAGTATGGGAAGAGTAAGAGCAAGGGCCACGTGTACATTGCTGGATGGCCGAACCGTTTCTGGGCAAAGTGGTTATTTCTCCTTAACAACAAATCAAATTACAAATATCGAATCAATTAAGTTAGAAGAAAAAGCACCTATCCCTTCAGAAATTAACTTTCTTCCAGGAAGAGAGCTTGTATTTGCATCTGTGAATGATGACTTACAATTAACCGTTTCCGCTTCTTATTCTGATGGCAGTTCAAAAGACATTACTTCTAAAAGTTCAGGCATTAATTACTTCACCACAAATGATAGCGTTGTTAGTGTAAATGCAGACGGATTATTAACTACAAAGAGCAATGGCGTAGCTCTTGTCAATGCTCGAAAAGACGGAGTTTTAGCCTCAATTCGAGTTACTGTCACAACTTCAGGCGATCTTGATGGAGATGGTTTACCTGATTGGTGGGAAGATGAAAATGGATTTAATTCATCAGATCCTGTTGATGCTTTTGAAGATACTGACGGAGATGGATTAAGTAACTTACAGGAATATGAAGCTGGTTCAGAGCCAAGAAATAAAGATACAGATGGTGATGGATTATCAGATTTTGTAGAATTAAACGAGCACAATACCAATCCTCTTTTAGCTGATAGTGATGGGGATGGTTTAAATGACAATGTTGAATTATTAACAAATACTGATCCTAATAATGCTAGTAGTAGAAATTATGCAGAAGCTGTTTTATCAGTATCAGTAACTCCTCCAACAGTTACTTTGACATTTAGCGGTGTTGATACAGAGGTTAGTACTCAATTATCTGTTACAGGGCAGCTAATAGATGGCAGTACTATTGATTTAACTAGCAAGAATAGAGGAACTACTTATAGTTCAAGCGATTTATCGGTTGTTAGTTTTGGAACAATGGATGGACAAATTTTTGGTGGTCAAACTGGTAATGCGTTAATTACAGTCAAAAGTGGTACCTTTACAATTCCTTTAGCTGTAACTGTTGAAAATTTCACACCAACTGCTCTTTCGGCTATATCAATTCCTGGCTATGCAAATAATGTTGATATTAGTGGAGATATTGCTTATATCGCAGCAGGAGAGGCTGGCTTACAAATTGTTGATGTTTCTAATAGACGAAGTCCAAGTATTGTCTCCAGTATAGATACCAATGGAACAGCCATAGATATCAAAGTTAGAGGTAATTTAGTCTATATCGCTGATGGTGAAGCAGGACTAAAAATTATTGATGTTTCAGATATTAATAATCCACAAATTGTTGGTGATATTGATACGGCTGGAGTGAGCCAAGATATACAGATTTATGGTAAATTTGCATTTCTTGCTAATGGAAGTGCCGGAATAGAAATTGTTGATATTAGTAAGTCTACTGAACCGATTAGTATCAGCTCACTAGCTAATTTGGGGACGGTTAAAGGGATAGACGTTGAAAAAGATATTTTAGTTGTTGTTGCTAACTCCTCTTTACATTCACTAAATATTGAAGATATTCGCACTCCAATTAGAGTTGGTAGTGTCAATATTGGATCTGTAAAAGATGTTGTACTTAAAGACGGTTTTGCTTATGTTGCTAGTTATAGTAATGGCTATCGTGTAGTAGATGTTAATGAGCCATCAGCACCATTGATTGTTGGTGGTGAGGCTGTTATTGCTCCTAGAGATGTTGCTTTAACTGGCGGTTTTGCTTTTTTTGCTGAACAATTGTTCCCAAATGTTGTTGCATTTGTTAATACATTAGATCCTACATCTCCAGTTTTTCAGGGCACAATTAATTTAAGTCCTTTTGGTGATTATGCTGGAACAGGAATAGCACTAGATGCTTCATATGCCTACATCACTGAAGAAAGATATATTGTTCGAGGTGATTACCGCTCTAGTGGTGACACAAAGCTATTTATTGCACAGTATCGAATGCTAAGTGATAATGCAGGAATTTCTCCTTCAATCAGCTTAAACAGCCCCTCTCATGGTCAGATTCATGTAGAAAATAAGTCTATTCTAATATCTGCTGATGCTATTGATGATATAGCAGTTAAACAAGTAGAATTTATCGTTGATGGTACTATTGTTGGCACAGATACAACCTCTCCTTTTGAGATACCTTATACGATTCCTTTTTCAAAACGTTTTATAAACGTTCAAGCTAAAGCTATTGATCTTGGTGGAAATAGCTCTTTGTCAAACGTTGCAAGAGTTAATATCCAACCAGATAAAGATAATGATGACTTAGGGAATGATGAAGAAGCTAATACTTATAATACCAACCCTAATGATTCTGATACCGATGACGATGGATTACTTGATGGTCAAGAAATAGCTTTAAATACTAATCCGTTAATATCTGATAGCGATAGGGACTCGATTAGTGATGGTGATGAAGTCGCTGCGGGGACAGATCCATTAAACCCAGATACAACACCTCCATTGGTGGAATTAAGCACTCCTTCAGATGGAGAAGTAGATGTTCCTGAAAATCAAGCCATTTCAATTATTTTTACAGAGAATGTTTCTCCCAGATCTGTTAGAACAGGTGTAGTTACATTAAAAGAGCAAGGTAGTCTTAATATTGAAGGTCGATTACAAATCATTAATGAAAATGAATTGTTATTTAGTCCCAATTCTTTGTTAAAAGATTATACAGAATATGAAGTAACAGTTGATGGGATCAGAGACAGTGCCGGTAATCCATTAATTCAACCTAATGTTTTTACTTACACAACAGGTAATGTTGAAGATACAGAAAAACCAAATGTATTAGCTATTGCGCCTCAGAATAATTCAAATAATGTTCCAATTAATTCATTACTAAATATTACTCTTAACGAGCCAATAGATCCGAGCACTATCGACGAATCTAAAATATACGTAAGAGATACGGTAACCAATCAGAATATTGTTGGAACTCTTTCTATAAGTGAAGATAAATTAAATATTGGATTCGTCCCGATTAGAGCATTCTTAATAGGTAGAAGGCATCGTATTTATCTATCTGGTGTTAAGGATCTCTTTGGTAATGAAATGTACGCTAGGAATTATTATTTCACTACTTCTTTTGAGTCAGATGGAAAGAGTCCTGAAATTTTATCTGCATCAGTAGATGCTGGAGACACACAAGTACCACTTAATGCTAGGTTTAATGTTAATTTTGATGAACCGTTAAATGGTTTGTCTCTTAATTTACTATTCTTATATAAAAATGGAGAGATTGTACCTTCTGATAAGTCAATAAAGAACAGTAATAAAACTTTATCAATTAAACCTATTGCGCCATTGGAACCGAATTCAGTATATGAGCTTTTAATTGGTGCTGTTAAAGATCTTAGCGGTAACCTTTTAGCTAATGAAAAAAGTATTTCATTTATTTCAGGTAGTGAGAATGATACACAGAGAGGTAGTGTTGTTGAATATACTCCTGCCAATGGAGCATCTGATGTTGCTTTAGATGCCACCATATCAGCGACGATGAGTGAAGTTATTGACCCAACGACAGTAAATAGCAGTTCGTTCCGTTTATATAATGATACAGAACGCCGAGATGTTGTTGGTGAAATTGTTATTAGTGAAGATAAAAAGACGCTGACATTTTTACCAGAAGGAGAATTAGAAGCTGGGCATAAATATTATCTTTATGTGAGTAAC
>VSKX01050973.1_pt1 | contig 11172 bp, 9 predicted proteins | sample 4799481 | NCBI WGS metagenome assembly VSKX01 (sample SAMN12179537, study PRJNA552185) | sponge metagenome | biome: deep-sea hydrothermal plumes; feature: spots directly above weak diffusing fluid; material: sea water; isolation source: sponge from the Swan site of a hydrothermal vent ...
AATCTGGACCTTGACTCAGTGAGTTACTTGAAGTACTACTGTAGCCTTAAAGTTTGGACCTAAAGGGGGTTCCATGGAGCCCTGGGAACCACCCTAAATCCGCCACTGCCAACTACAGTGCCATTTTTAACAGCACCAACTGCATAATTATCTCTGGGTTCCCATTTCCTGTTTTGTCCTCAGTTGCTCTCCTATTTGTGAGTTCCACACATCTTTGTAGACATAGAACCCTCGTACACAGCTTCTAAACTTCACGAACGCCACCATCTGCATATCCGGTAATTAAACTTTCGTTCAAATTACTACGGGACACTCTAATATGAGGAACAGTTAGACTTACCGTTTTCCCGGGTTATAAGCTGCAATTTTAGTCGGTAACTTTGCTCTTGTTTTTTAACTGCGATTTATATTATGAAGGTCGTCAACTTAAACTCCGCCCACTTACAGGTTAGCTACTGAGCATGCTCCATAGGTGCCAACTGTCCCGATATGAGTGCATGGGACACTCACGATATTGAAGGTCTTGTCCCACGTCCCGCCCGAGAGAGAACTTGGTCAATGACCTGGAGAGCAACTACCGTACTGTACTGCACTAGTAGCTACTAACTGGCCCTGAAAGCAAATATCAACTACTTTCTTCCAGATAATGCTTAAGAGCTAGCTTACCAGATAAGAGCTAGCTTAGTTACCAGTCTGACTCTCGCTTGCTTGCTCATTTATTGGCCGCTGACTCGGCTCGCCACCGTTCAGACTAAGCGGCTATTATTCGAAACACCGAAAAAAACCGGTTGGAATAATAGCCACTTAGCTGATATCGACGATGTCCCTATGTATCACTAGACTCAAAAAACATTAAAAATATTAACTTATTTAGGTATCCAATAGGAATGGCCAAAAAGTCAAGAAACAAGAATCATTTAAACAACTTTCATACCAAATTCATGCCATGACTAGCATTTCATCATAGACTCCACACCCATGCACATTCCTCTGTAGCTGTGTGTGGGGGGAGGAGGTGTGAGGTTTGCACTATTTTGATTCTTGGCGTCATTAACCGTTTGTGGAACTTACGAAACAAAGGCAAAGGTTACAAACATTGAAACATGGCATGACTTTGATATGAAAGTTGTTTGAATCATTCTTGTTTCTTGACTTTTTGGCCATTCCCATACCTTGAGTCTAGTTGTATGTTAGTTAGCTTGAGCATTCACATGTGTCTCGTTTTGTTACTCTCAGTGTGGGAAGTAAAATTCCATCCGTCACAACCGAATCATCTCTTTTCATGCTCCGAAGACGGCTCTCTTTGGCATTGGGACTCCACTCACAACACTTCTGCATCACACACTTCCTCTCAACCTTTCTCTCCTTCAGTCAGCACCTCTCGGTCCCAGACAACCGGCAGGTTTCCCCCCCACTCCACACCCCTCACAAGGCGCACTACACATTTATCTTCTTCCCCTATGGTGGATCATTCAGGAAGTATCCGGGAAGCAAGCCCCTGGCTGTCAGGAGCTGTTCATCAAGGCAAAGTGGACATTTCAAACTACCTTCCTGATAACTTTCTCGCTGTTAACTCTCTAGACATTGAATCAAATAATCTAGTCTGTGGCTCTGATTGTGAAGGTTTGTGTATGGTTCCTGATTTGGTGTTGAGATGATTTTTCCGACTCTAATATTTTTTTGGTTTTCTTATTGTTATACGTACATGTAGCTACTTGAAAAATTCAGAATCACACAACTTGTGAGGTCATGAAAAATACAGTCATGAAATATGATTTAGACCAGTTTCATAGTTAGTGTAGCACCGAAATTCATTCCCTAAATTTTTTGCATGTCTAGGCATGAAAGCACAGGGTTTCAGTCCCAGTAGCTTGTGGGCTACATCCTCCATGATAGCACCTGTATAGAGTCATAAATAAATTAATGTGGGCATGCAGTATCAGGCAACTTCAATGAAGTATTGTGATTCTCTTACTTGCCTGTACACAACAGAAACTTGTGTTTGGAAAGAAATTTCATTGTTTCGGAAGTTTTTGTAAGACATTCTTCTGACAGAAAAGGAGGATCAGCTACAACCAAGTCAAATGTTTCGTGCAGCTCATCCGAAAGTTCTAGAGGGTTGTTGTAATCATAAAATACAAAATCGCTGCCATACTTCTCAAATCGTCTGTCATATTCTAGTAAAGTGACTTGGCACTGGGGAGGTTTAATTGAGATCAGCTTTTCGAATAGTGTTGGGCAAGAAACACACGCTATCCTGTAAAATAACGTATGTGGCGGTATGACTAGGTATTCAACACCAACATACTTTTTACATTCACTAGCTTTCAATGCTTCCTCTGCCAAAATTTGAGCTGTTAGATCATCGTACCAAAATTGGCTCAGTTGCTGCATTGCGGATCACAGCTGATATAATTATATACAAAATTACATATCATGTACCGTCTTTTCTACATGCAGTATCCTAAGCCCAAGGCAAAACGATATTTATATAAGCATAGATCAGCATGCAGATAAATCTTCATTATGTTGCTACATAAAGACAGCTACAAATAATCAATGGCCTGCCCTCTAAAATTCTGTTACTGCATACTCTTTTCATTTTGTGCTTTAATTAGAAAAGAAAACTACACGTATTAGCACCTCAATCATTCACCGTACCCAATCCTCTTGCACTGTCGACGTATATTCAGGAGCATTTTCAGCATAGAATTCTTGAAGTGCTGCAAAAGAATGGGCTGAAAGCTGGGGCGTATCAGAGTCACTTGAACTACAGCTCATCTTCATTTATATATCCACATGGTAAACCGAGGGTTAATTCTGTTAGTATCTTAGCAACCAGCCACAACAATGGCAACCACCACATCCAAATGTAAAGTAGAAGAAGAGAAGCAAAAAGATCCTCCATCTCTGAGTAAAGCCACCCCAGGAACCAAGAAAGCTGAAAGAAAGTGGCACTCCAGGGCTAGCTCAATTCCCAAGGCAGTTGTAGTGAGGAGGTCTCTTTTGTCTGAGTCTGTAAAAATATTGGAACAAGTAAACTCTCTGTATGGCATTGGAGATGCTTACCTAGATGATGTCTTTGGCCGGAGAGTAGATGTTGAGTCTGGAAATAGACTATTGATGAGTTACATGAGAGATGAGGGTCTGGAAGGGAGTGTCCAAGTGAAATGGAGCGAGAAGCTGTCCTGCACCGCTTGTATGGCCACATCTGGAAGCCCCAGAAGACTCAACAAACCACATCGAAGAAAATATACCCTCTTCCTAAACAGCACACACGAGAACATGTACCTTAGAGAACATGGCCTTGCTGCTTTGGCTAATCATGAGATTGGAACACACTATGTATCCTACACTTACTGTATGTAATTACAAGTAGAATACTGTAGCTATTGTACTGTTCGTATCCTGCACGTACTTGCTCTGTACCCTTAATGAAATTACAGTATAGAGCCCGCAATGATGGCTTTCAAGTGTGGTATCCATGCCGCACAAAGTTTGGTATGTGCCCTGGTCGCTGTTACGAGATGCTGATAACCGAAGAAGGATTGGCGACGCTTAATACTTATCTCTCTTTAAAGTGCAAACTTCTTTGGAAGCCAGCTCTATCTTATTGTGAGTTGTACCTATTGTATAAGTCTACTGTGCTGATATTATTAAGAATGCACGCACACGCACACACACACACAAACACCAGATACAGCCCATATGGCCCAAAAAATGGATACTGATGAGCTGTTTAGTCATATAGAGCGTTATGTGCTGGATCCTGACATTCGAAGAAAAATTGTTTTGCGGGCTAAGCGTTCCCATCACCTGAAATTGAGTAGGGGTACTGGATCTAGTCATTCTGGTTGTGGTTGGGATCAGTGCTATTTTATTGGAGCAGTGAAGATCCTACGGCAACTAGGCAATATCGATCTTACACTGATGCACTCGGGAAAATTAAGTTTGGAAGATTGTGAACGTGTTGGAAGACTAGCTAAGACCGATATCCTCAAATTACCTCAGTTCATTTCTACTGAAGAAAATGTTAGGTCGTATTGCAGAGCCCTAGCTGAAATTAAAACGACAAATTTTGTATGATATAAGATGTGGTATTTGTTTTATGTTTGTGATTTGAACTGCAATTGTGTAAAATGGACTTAGCATTTCAGTTATTCACCCTACAATTAACAGCGATTAGACACTCTGAAGCTAAACTGGATGTCTTTGTTGTGCCTGTTAGCAGTAATAACAAAATTATCACACAGACCCTGACTCACATGCCTGGGTTATCTGTTTCAGTGAAAAACCATCACATATTCAGTCTCACATGCAGGTGTGTGATCATTATGGGCATGTGCTGCCCTAGTTGATTGCTCAAAAATGTGTAGAATGTCAAATATCCCTTTTGATGACCAACGGAACAGTAGTCCAAAATTTAGTTACAGTAAATTCTCTGCCAGGTTTGTGTCTTATAAACAGTGAAGCTTAGTATTATGGCAAAGAGAGACAAGAGACAAAGACAGACATTTCCTGGTCCTAATCCTAGTGAGAATCAACAGATGCTGGACGACATCAGAACCACTCTAGGCACGAACGCCCAGGCCACTAGCACAGCTAGTACGGTCAGCGATCGGGAAGGCTCCGCTGGCCCTGCTCAAGCTTACAATTCAGATAGAGAAGTGAGAGATCGAGATCGAGAGGAGTCGTCTAGAAGATCACCGCCTAGCGATCGTGAACTGACTGGTGCTTCTCCCAGCAACACACCACGAATGCAAACACAACAAAACTCTAATCGTTCTACACCTACCAAACAGTTGTCTTCACATGGAACCAAGGAGAAACTGCGAGAAATCAAGAAAAGCTTGCGACCTTTTGCTAACTCAGATCCAGGATTAAATCACCCTGCCAAAGACAAAGTGAACAAATCTATGTTGGAAAGACTTATCTGCCTTGGATACAACGAGGTATGTTGCAATTTTTTTGTAGTGATCTCCTAGATCCTAAAGCAGTTTGTTTGCTGAGTACGTACGTACGTACATGTTGCTGTAGCTAGCTATGTTGTGTTCTGTGTGGAGTATATGCAGGTGTATAATCTATAGATTTTCTCCTCTTTTACTCTTTTTTGCTCTTACTCTGGCCCTTACTCTGGCCATCAGGGCCCACAACAACTTATTTTCTGGTGTATAGTTATGGCCAAAGTGGACTCCCATTGGTCAGGATGCTGTCTAGACCTATGTTTTAATTAAAATTCTTGTCTTTTTATTCCAGAATTCCTCAGTGAATGCTCTATTAGCTTGCAACAATGAAAGCGTGGATGCTGCCCTGGATATGTTGCAGCAAAGGGACTCTAAGAAAAAGAACCAAGGGTTATCGGCCATACATGAAGATGCCCCCTCAAGCCCACCAATGTCCACCACAGACCCACCTCATCAGGAAAATATCACATGTCCTTCTCCCAGCTATGGGCAAAGAAGACAGCGTAGACAATCTCCAGAGAAAGGCTCACCTTACCCCTCTCGACCAGAAGGTCAATATGAAACTGTTGGAATTTCACGAATATCTCCCATTACACTCCCTGGATTTCAGACTCCGATCAATTTTGTAGACTTGCCACCGCCCCCTAAAGATCAGGGACTACTTCCATCCTATAACTCCAAATACGATGCTGATACCCATTCTGATTCTTCTCCAACAAGAACATCACCGGCTTATATCCACTCAAGTCCTCCACCATATAGCAATAGCCCCGAGTCCAAGACCCACGTCCATGTTTCTCCCCCTCCTGAGGTCCACCCTCAATCCTACTCTCCTTACTCGTATCCGATTAAGAGCTCAAGCCCTTATATCCACAAGCCCACTCCAGGTTACGGTACGAGAGTCACCCCTCCTGGGGATTTCTCTGACAGTGGAATTGAGGAGGAGGTGGCTCCCAGACGACCTTCTGTACCTCCTGAGGCATTCAAATTCTTTATCGAGCAGCATATTGAGAATGTTTACAAGGCCTATCACCAGCGACAGCAGAGAAGGCTAAAACTGGAGCAGGAAATGGGAAGGAGAAAACTCGACGAAGCTACTTCAGAGCAAATGAGACGTATCCTATATCAAAAAGAGTAAGTACCTGTAATTAACACTAACACTACTTAAGCGCGTATCACCCTGATTAATCTAATTTTATCCTGCATTGTTCTCACTTAGATCTAACTTTCTCCGCATCAAACGAGCCAAAATGCACACTGAGATGTTTGACACTGTGAAGCCCCTTGGAATTGGTGCATTTGGAATTGTATCTCTTGTTCGAAAAACAGATACCAACAAGCTGTACGCAATGAAGACACTACGAAAAGCTGATGTTCTGAGACGAAACCAAGTTGCCCACGTGAAAGCCGAGCGCGATATTTTAGCCGAGGCCGACAATGAATGGGTAGTAAAGCTGTTTTTCTCATTCCAAGACTCCGAGAATCTATTCTTTGTGATGGAGTACATTCCTGGTGGAGACATGATGAGCCTTTTGATCAAACTAGGCACTTTCCCTGAGCACCTCACGCTGTTCTATATTGCCGAGCTTGTATGTGCCATTGAGTCCGTACACAAAATGGGATTCATCCATCGTGACATCAAGCCCGACAATATTCTCATTGGTGGTGACGGTCACATCAAGCTGACAGATTTTGGCCTATGTACTGGGTTCCGTTGGACTCACGACTCCAAGCGATACCTCCCGAAAGGGCAGCATCAAAGGCACCACTCCATGGAACCTGGGCAATGGGAAGACGAGATCCCTGTCAAGCCTTTGGAAGTGTCAAGACTCAAAGATGGAGCTCACAATCGTGCCATTGCACACTCACTAGTTGGAACCCCTAACTACATTGCTCCTGAGATTCTTAGACGAGAGGGATATAGGCAACCTTGTGATTGGTGGTCTGTCGGAGTTATCATGTACGAGATGTTAATAGGGCAGCCTCCATTCATGGCTTCCACACCTGCTGAAACTCAAGTCAAGATAATTAATTGGTCACAACACCTACACATTCCCCGACATGCCGTTCTATCACCTGCTGCTGCCGATCTTATTGTCAAGTTCTGCTGTGACCCAGAGCACCGAATTGGAAAGAAAGGAGTAAACGAAATCAAGCGTCATCCATTTTTTACGGCGATCGATTGGAGCGTGGGTATTAGAAACTACGAGCCTCCTTATATTCCCAAAGTTATGTTTGACACTGACACCTCAAATTTTGATCCGATACCCCAAGGACAACTCAACAAAAAGCAGCACGATGTTTCCTCTCTGCCCAAAGGACAGCCAGAACATGCGTTTTACGAGTGGACATTTATTCGATTCTATCCTGAGCGAACTGGAGGAAAACGACCTACAGTTACACCATCGTCTGTGTATAACAATAGCTCTAGCTCTTACATGTCACATACCTCAAACGACCACCCCCCACCCCCTTCACCTACAGCTACCACGTCTAAAGATAAGAGATCACAGCCGGTTTATGTGTGAGTTATTATTATGTTTGTGCTTATACTTTATGTTTCATTAGGCTATTTCTGGCAATATTATTTGATCTCACTGTTCAGGGTTTTTTCACAATTTATGCCGCTCTATCATGTGGTCATACTTCCATTTTCATTGTTTTTCTTATGGCTTGGCTGCTCAAGCAGGACTAAAATTCAGTCTCTATTTTTTTATATGAACTTTTACCAATTCATATTCAGATTCCATTCTTTTTTTTTGTATTCTTGTCAAACATATACTGTTTCCAGTTCTAATTTGTTCATAATTGTATAAAAAAACACTAACTCTGACAGATGGTGGTCATTTATTAACTTATAATTACCCAATTTGAGGTCAGCTTTAACTAAACTAGGATTCAAAAGTAAAATGAAATGCTTATAAATGAGGAATTTGTCAACTACTTGTGCACCTATCAACAATATACATACTGTGCAGGTGGGAAGAGCCCTGTGCAATGTGAGCTATGTGTGTTGAATGTCCATGTTTGAATAGTTAAGATTCCACAAGCATTGAGATGAAAGCCGACTCTTTATCAGGTGTCAGAGAACTATGACCAAGTCACTTGTGGGATGATTGTACAAATCAATAAAATAAACATTCTTTTCACCCACATCCCATCAAAGATTACATAATATCAAGAAGAGCGGCCATGTTGCTGGCAGCTGTTGCTACATGCAATGTAGCCAGACTTTTCTACCAGCCAGTTAAAAGTATCAGTTTTCCTAACTGAATTAAACCCTGGGTGTAATAACCAGATTAGGATTACTGTCTATAACTTAGAACTCGGCCTTGTGATCACACTTTATAAAATAACTACACATTACTAGTACACAAGAAAATACAATCAACTAACAAGTGAATGATATTCCATAGGAGGAGCACTATTACCAGTTTTACCGATTACCCTATAGCTACTGAAATATGTGATCAAATCATTGAAGTCAGTTTCATCCATTTTATATTGTGAGACTAGTTTATGAATTGGCCACTGTTCAGAGTCTTTGCACCTGTCAAGAGCCTCCAATACTTGCTGATATGTTACATAGCCTTCAGGAGGTCCACCAGAGTGAAAACTGTCCTCATCCACAAATCTTCTGTCTTGAGGGAGCTTATGCTTCTTTTGCCTGTCAGACCCGTAAGGATTTTCGTGCTAAAGATGATGTGCATGCGCAAGCAACATATCAATTCATGGGTACCACTGGCAATCGGAATGTGAATATAGTTGTGTACATATATGGACGTGTGTATGTATTCCAGACAGCATGCCCACCAGATTTGGTCTATTTAGCTGCCAACTATAATTATTACACAGTAGCTTTATTACTCCCACAATAGTGGGAAAGCAAGTAGACAGTAGAGGAATGAAACAGTGGGCATTTTGACTGAGGATTGTTTATTCAAAAAAACAAAGGCTAGGCTAGGCTAGGGTTGCTGGGTAAAAATGTGCATGTCATAGATATCGACATACCGTAAATACACCACAAATCAATCTGCATAACAAAAGTTGGAGGGGGATAGGGAACATACTAATGCTGATATGGACAATTTGCTAGAGGATTTTCGTAAATAATTACAAATTAACTGCCTGTGTGGTTGCATGTTAGCAGGGCCACAGTGCCACACTAGCAAACAGTGTCACTGACTTGGGCTGCAGATAATTACATTCATGAGCTGTAACAAAGTTAGCCCCTCCAGTATCAAATTTCCACCTACAAATAAGCTACCAAATAAGCATGCATGGACAAGCTACTTTTAAGCACCAGACAATACCTACACCAGACAGACTAAGGCTAGCCTGGTATAATGGCAGGTATTGACTTTCCCACAAGTCAATTAGCACAGAGCATAATTATACAAAAGGAAAGCCATGCAAGGCATGACCACCACATTGTTTGCTAGATGTTGATTGTTTACAATAACGGAATTGCAAGGATCAGCACTATCACATAATGTCAATATTTGGGTAGTGACATTTCTGCCAAATTAGTTAATACTTCACAACAACGAGAACCTGCCTAACCTACACCCAAGTATGAAAATATTATGGGGTAGTTGTAGCGGTGTTGTTGATCAGACATCACAACTATGCAGTAATCCTATTCCACTTTAAGGCAACATGGGAACATGAAAAGATAGCTAAAAACATATTGCTGGATAGATTACACACTGCAATAATGAGAATACACCCTAGTGTAATAGACCTTTTCCAGGTAACGACAAGACTGCACAAAATGATCAAAGAAGCTTACTTCCACACGAATACAAATCGAGTAACGAATCACGTAGTTAATGGCCCATCCTCCGACTACTACAAAATTCCACACAAATAAGGCACACGATAGTATCGGTTGTGGGGGAAGTGTGCCTACATACAATTATAATGACGAGGTGTGAGAGTGTTTACATATAGAGCTGCAGCCCACATGTACATGCATGAACATGTTCTCAAAAGTGAATCCCAATAATGGCACGACACAATGGCTTCCTTGTGGGATGTTTATTCCACGGAAAGAATACATTCCTGAGTGATTCATGTACTTGTTTGACTAAGGTTCATGTACACGTTTGACTTACAGTTACAATGTCAGTAGTAGATTCGACGTAAACATCCTTCAACCGATGAAGAAGCCCCGAGCTTTGCTCATCGACACTTGCGTCTGATGGCAAGACTGATTGTGGAGAGTTAGAAAAACAAATCGTATACATCAGTATAATCATCATAATTATATTAATTGGGCATCAAACAATCACCAAAATGTTGCACAGAGTTCGTGAACAACAAAATCATTCTCAAGCAGTAACGCTACACAGAAATAGCCATGTACAAATTCTACAAAGGCCACACCAACAAGCTGGCAAATATTTGCAATTGTTTGGTCGCTAACAGCTGTGTGATTCGGCTTCCGATAGGGTTTCTTTAAAGGGCAGATGTGAATACCTACATATCATAATTATAATGGTATACCGTAACTGTTCTAATTATAGGGACAAGAAAATTTATATGGTAGTATATGGGATTAAAGAGTGTGTCCTAACCGAGGCTGTGTCTGTCCGTATAGCGGGTATATTTCGAGGGTATAAACTTTCGCGGAATAACCGTTAGAAAGGTTTTCGCGGATTTTCAATTTTCGCGGAATAGCAGCCTTTCTGCAGCTTGCATGTATGCGATATTAAATTTGTGGGTATAAATTTTCGCGGTACAGGCTTAATCCGCAAATACAGCGAACATTTATACCTTCGAAATATACCCGCTATACGGTAGTTAGAAAGAAGATAGCCTTATAATTATGCATTTGATTACACATCTCAACATGGCTATGCCTAGCCTCGAGACCAGGCCTATCATCCTTCTAGGCCTGGTATAAGTTGCATGCACATGCACTAACCATTATTACCCAGAGGCTAGGCTAGGCCCTACTCAGTCAGATGGCCACTATTTTGAAGACCAAACCACCAAACCTATACCGTATACAGTGTAGCGGAAAATTTTTTTGTTGGGTTTTTATTAGCCTCGTTCCCACGCCGTTTTGTCTAATAGAGCTGATGGGAAAAAGAGGGCCTGGTACACACTGCATGGTTTTTAGGCCGCATGCGCGGCTGAAATTAGTAAAGCTACCATAAAATGTACCGTAAAATTGTTGTTAATGCGCGGAAAGTACACGAAG
>VSKX01062982.1_pt1 | contig 11170 bp, 23 predicted proteins | sample 4799481 | NCBI WGS metagenome assembly VSKX01 (sample SAMN12179537, study PRJNA552185) | sponge metagenome | biome: deep-sea hydrothermal plumes; feature: spots directly above weak diffusing fluid; material: sea water; isolation source: sponge from the Swan site of a hydrothermal vent ...
AACTATAATTGCAAACAATGGCATTAACCTTGACGTTGTTTATGACGAGGATCTGTACAAATAATACGAACAACACCTTTACGCTTTATAACACGACAATTGCGGCACATCTTTTTAACGGAAGCACGAACTTTCATAAAATTACCTATTTCTTTTTCTTACCTGATCGGCCTGGTTTACCTTTTCCAGACTTACCTGATTTTGATTTAAAATTAGCTTTTTGCATTAAGCCATCATATTGATGTGACATCGTATGTGCTTGCAATTGAGCAAGAAAATCCATAACAACAACAACAATAATCAGCAGTGATGTTCCACCAAAGTGGAAGGGAACCTGCCAACCAAGAATTAAGAATTCAGGTAATAAGCATACAATTGTAATATAGATAGCACCAACCGCTGTTAAGCGCGTCATAACACCATCAATATAATTTGCTGTCTGCTTACCTGGTCTAATACCTGGTATAAATGCACCCGATTTTTTTAAATTTTCTGCTGTTTCACGTGAATTAAACACTAATGCCGTATAGAAAAAAGCAAAGAAAATAATCGCTAATGCGTAAAATAATACATATAACGGTTGACCAGGTTGCAGCATATTAACAAACGTTCCTAGCAAACCTGTACCGTCACCACTGATCCATTTACCTAATGTTGCAGGAAAAAGGATAATACTTGAAGCAAAGATAGGTGGAATAACACCTGCCATATTAAGCTTCAATGGCAGAAAACTTGATTGACCTGCCATCATCTTTCGACCTTGCTGTCTATTCGCATAGTTAATCGTAACGCGACGTTGACCTCTTTCAACAAACACCACAAAAGCAGTCACAGCAACAGCAAGTACGAGTAGTAGCAGTACTAATGCTGGAGATAACTCTCCTGTACTGGCTAACTTAAGTGTCCCGCCAATAGCTGCAGGTAAACCTGCAACAATACCTGCAAAGATAATAATAGAAATACCATTACCAATACCACGTTCTGTTATTTGTTCACCTAGCCACATTAAAAACAGGGTACCCGTTACCAATGTTACTACTGTCGTTAAAACAAAACTTGGCCCTGGATATAACGCAATACCTTGCCCACCAAAGGCAACTGAAATACCAAAACTTTGGAATAAAGCTAAACCAACCGTTCCATAACGTGTGTATTGCGTAATTTTTCGCTTGCCTGCTTCACCTTCTTTACTTATTTGTTCAAAGAAGGGCACCACCTTCGTCATTAGCTGAACAATAATAGATGACGAAATATAAGGCATAATACCTAGAGCAAAAATACTCAGACGCTCTAAAGCTCCCCCAGAGAACATATTAAAGACACCTAAAATAGTGCCATTATTATCACTGAAGAAATTTTTCATAGCTTCAGGATCAACGCCAGGTATGGGAATAAACGTGCCTGTTCTATACACTATCAATGCTAGTAAAACAAAAATCAGGCGATTTTTAACTTCTGAGAAGCTACCCATCACACCAGCAACATTTTGATTAGCCACAATTTTACTCTTGGTTATTGGTATTTATTGGTTATTGGTATTATCACAGTTAGGCTTATTCTTCTACCGTACCTCCAGCAGCTACAATTGCATCCTTTGCACCTTTTGTAGCGCTTAAGCCTTTAAGCGTGACCGCATTTTTCACTTCACCAGAAAGAATTACTTTTGCACGGCGAATCTTATTCGGAATAATTTTTGCTGCTTTTAACACATCAAGATCAATTATATCTTTGCCACAAGAATCAAGTTCATTCAAACGTATCTCAGCAACATACTGTTTCTTACGTGATGCAAAACCAACTTTAGGCAAACGACGTTGCAAAGGCATTTGACCACCTTCAAAACCGCTTTTATGAAAACCACCTGAACGTGATTTTTGACCTTTATGGCCACGACCACAAGTCTTACCTAGACCAGAGCCTATGCCACGCCCAACACGTTTAGCAACCTTATGACTACCATCAGCAGGTGATAATGTATTTAAACGCATTTTATGCTTCCTCAATTTGTAGCATATAGGAAATTTTATTGATCATGCCTCTATTTTCAGGCGTATCAATAACTTCTACTGTATTATGCATTTTACGAATACCTAAACCTCTTGCACATGCTTTATGGCGCTTTAAGCGACCATTTAAACTACGCACAAGTGTGAGCTTTATTTTATTCTCACCTGCCATGATTTTAACCTCGAATTTCTTCTACTGACTTACCGCGTTTAGCCGCCATCATTTCAGGAGACTTCATGTTAGCAAGTCCTGCAATCGTTGCTTTTACAACGTTGATAGGGTTTCTAGAGCCGTTACATTTTGAAAGTACGTTCCTTACACCAACAACCTCAAAGACAGCACGCATTGAACTACCTGCAATGATACCTGTACCTTCGGATGCAGGCTTCATGAAAACGTTGGTTGCACCTTGCTTAGAAGTAATATCATATTGCAACGTCCCATCAACCAATGCCACTTGAACCATGTTTTTACGTGCCTTTTCCATTGCCTTTTGAATTGCAACAGGAACTTCACGTGCCTTACCATAGCCAAATCCAACTTTACCCTTTCCATCACCAACAACAGTCAGTGCGGTAAAGCCAAAAATACGACCACCTTTAACTACTTTAGCAACACGATTAACGTGTACCATTTTTTCGATCAAGCCGTCGGAGCCTTTACCTGTATTATCTGCCTTTGCCATGCTATACCTTTAGAATTGTAAACCAGCTTCACGTGCTGCATCTGCCAATGCCTGTACGCGACCGTGATATTTAAAACCAGAACGGTCGAATGCAACCACATCAACACCTTTTTCTTTTGCACGTTCTGCAACCGCTTTTCCAACAGCAGCTGCTGCTTCTTTGTTACTGGTAGATTTCAAATCAGCGCTAATGGTTTTATCCAATGTAGAAGCAGAAGCAATAATCTCAGCTGTACTAGGTGCAATAACCTGAGCATAAATATGCTGGGCCGTTCTATGGATACAAAGACGCGTTGATCCCTGCTTTTTCATTTTAAAACGTAGTTTTTTACCTCTACGTATTCTTGCATCTTTCTTATTCATCTTATGAGGGCCTACTTCTTCTTAGCTTCTTTACGGATAATGCGCTCATTGGCATACTTAACACCTTTTCCTTTATAAGGTTCTGGTGGACGGTAGGCACGTATTTCTGCGCACACTTGACCAACTCTTTGTTTATCGCTACCACGAACAACAATTTCAGTCTGTTTAGGTGTTTCTATCGTAATACCATCAGGAATATCATGGTTAATCGGATGAGAAAAGCCTAGCGTTAAATTAAGCTGATTACCTTGCATTTTTGCACGATACCCCACACCAACAAGCTCCAGTTTCTTTTCAAAACCATCGCTAACGCCTGTTACCATATTGGCTGCAATAGCGCGCATAGTGCCTGCCATCGCCCAACCATTCTTGGCATCATTTTGCGGTTCAAAAGCGAGTTGATTATCATCATGCGTCACTTTCACAAGAGGGTTAATGGTATAGTCGAACGAGCCTTTAGTACCTTTAAGTACCAATGACTGACCATCCACTTTACATTCTACGCCCGATGGAATCTGGACTGGATTTCTAGCAATTTTTGACATGTCAGTTACCGCTATTCAACTATACAAAGAACTTCGCCGCCTTGGCCTGCTTCACGAGCAGTACGGTCAGTCATAATACCTTTAGAAGTGGAAATAATTGCCACCCCTAAGCCATTTAATACTGATGGCAAGTCATCTTTGCCACGAAAAATTCTTAAACCAGGACGACTAATACGCTTAATCAAACTAATAACAGGCTTACCCTGATAGTAGCGAAGCTTAACCGTTGTTTCAGGCTTATTATCTTTTGCATCAACAACATAACTGTCAACATAACCTTCTGCAACCAGTACATCTAAAATAGCTATTTTATGTGTTGATGAAGGAAATGTTACTGTCTTTTTATCCGACATTTGACCATTACGAATACGTGTCAACATGTCAGCAATGGGATCACTCATACTCATGGATTATACCTACCAACTTGCTTTCGTTAATCCAGGAACATCACCTTGCATAGCATGTTCGCGGAGTTTATTTCTGGATAGGCCAAACTTACGGTATACACCATGTGGACGACCTGTAATATGACAACGTTGCCTTAATCTTACTGGACTACTATTTCTAGGAAGCTTTTGTAAGCTGTCTGTTGCTGCCATTACTTCTTCAAAGCTGCTTCTTGGACTGCGAATAATTTCTTTAAGTGCGGCACGTTTAGCTGCATACTTAGCAACCATTTTTTCGCGTTTTCTTTCCCGTGCGATCATTGATTTTTTTGCCATTTTCTAGATCCTTTATTTCGCTTTAAACGGGAATTTAAACGCATCTAACAATGCCCTTGCTTCCGCATCAGTTTTAGCTGTTGTAGTGATAGCAATATCTAAACCACGTAATGTATCAATCTTATCGTAGTCAATTTCAGGAAAGATAATTTGTTCCTGAACACCCATATTATAATTACCGCCACCATCGAATGAACGCGGATTCAAGCCACGAAAATCTCTGATACGTGGAATAGAGATATTAACCAGACGATCAAGAAACTCATACATCTGCTGTTTTCTTAGAGTAACCATACAACCAATCGGCCAACCATCACGAATTTTAAAACCAGCAATCGACTTGCGACTCATTGTCACAACAGGCTTTTGCCCTGCAATTTGCGTCAGATCAGAGACGGCTTTCTCAATTACTTTCTTATCACCCACCGCCTCACCAACGCCCATATTAAGGGTAATTTTAGTGAGCTTGGGGACTTCCATGACACTGCTGTAAGAAAACTTTTTCTTCAATTCATTAACAACAGTATCGTTATAATATGTTTGTAACCTAGCCATGCGTTTTATCCTAACCAACAATTTCATTATTAGACTTAAAGTAACGGACTTTTTTACCTGTATCGTCTACTTTAAAACCGATGCGACCACCTTTTTCTGTTGCTGGATTAACAACCATTACATTTGATGCGTCAATAGGCATTTCCGTTGGTACAATACCCCCTTCTACACCTGCATTAGGGTTTGGCTTAACGTGTTTTTTAGCAACATTGATATCCTGAATAAGGAGCTTACCGTTATCCTTTACTTCAGTGACAGAGCTTTGACGACCTTTATCTTTACCACAAATCACTTCAACCTGATCGCCTTTACGAATTTTCTTCATGTTTAAACCTAGACTTAAATAACTTCAGGAGCAAGTGAAATAATTTTCATGAACTTGTCACCACGTAATTCACGTGTTACAGGTCCAAAAATACGCGTACCTACTGGCTCTTTCTTTGAGTTGAGTAATACCGCAGCATTATCATCAAAACGAATGATAGATCCATCAGAGCGACGAACACCTTTTGCTGTTCTTACTACAACAGCAAAATGTACATCACCTTTTTTAATCTTACCCCGAGGTAAGCTTTCTTTTATACTTACTTTTATAATGTCACCAATTTGAGCATAGCGTCTATGAGAACCACCCAAAACCTTGATACACATTACTTTTTTAGCGCCACTATTATCAGCTATTTTCAACACTGATTGCATTTGAATCATGATCGTATCCTATCGATTTCTGGTGTAGACTAAGAAACTGCCCCAACAACATTAAGCAAGGCCCAATGCTTCTTTTTTGATATAGGCCTGCATTCTTTGAATGAAACCGTATCGCCTATTTTCCCTTGGTTTTTTTCGTCATGTACATGATATTTTGTAGAGCGACGAATATACTTACCATACAGAGGATGTTTCACTTTACGCTCAATGAGTACAACCAGTGTTTTATCCATTTTGTCGCTGATTACACGACCTGTCATGCTGCGTACAACTTTAGCTTCGCTTTTTGCCTGATCATTCATAATTAACTACCTGATTTCCCTGCTTCAGCCATTAGCGTTTTAATACGTGCAATCGTACGACGCACTCTTTTCATATCGGATGGACGCTCTAACTGCCCAGCAGCTTGCTGCATACGCAAAGCAAACTGTTCTTTTAAGTTTTCTATAAGCTCAGCATTAAGTTCTTCTGGGCTTTTGCTGCGAAGTTCACTGGTTTTCATTACATCACCGTACGCGTAATAAAGGTTGTTTTAATGGGAAGTTTAGCCGAAGCCAGTTCAAATGCCTCACGTGCAAGCTCCTCATCAACACCTTCCATTTCAAATAACATCCGACCAGGTTGAATTTGTGCAACCCAATATTCAACGTTACCTTTACCCTTACCCATACGAACTTCTAATGGCTTGGTAGTAATAGGTTTATCAGGAAAAACACGAATCCAAATTTTTCCACCACGCTTAATATGACGTGTCATTGCACGGCGTGCGGCTTCTATTTGACGTGCGGTCAAGCGACCACGATCTACAGATTTCAAACCATACTCACCGAAACTAACTTTGTTAGCAACAGTAGCAATACCACGGTTTCGTCCTTTATGAACTTTGCGAAATTTTGTTTTCTTTGGCTGCAACATCTTCGATACTACCTCTTGTTATTCCTTTTATTACCGGATGCTTTTTGGCGTCTCTTCTTATCTTCAAGATCAAACACCTCGCCTTTATAGATCCATACCTTAATACCGATATTACCGTACAATGTCGCTGCTGTAGCAGTTGCATAATCAATATCAGCGCGCAAGGTGTGAAGGGGTACTCGTCCCTCTCTATATTCTTCTGAACGTGCTATTTCAGCGCCATTCAAACGACCTGCAACCTTTATTTTGATACCTAATGCACCAAAACGCATACTGTTACCCACCGCACGTTTCATTGCACGCCTAAACATAATGCGCCGTTCAAGTTGCTGTGCAATACTTTCTGCAACTAACTTAGCAGCAAGCTCGGGTTTTCTAATTTCTTCGATATTGACTTTCACATTGTTTTTATGCAATTTCAATCTTCTAGAAAGCTCAGCACGAAGCTTCTCAATATCTTCACCTTTTTTACCAATAACAATACCTGGTCTTGCTGTATGTATTGTTATATGAGCTGATTTAGCAGGGCGCTCAATATGAACATCACCAATGGATGCATGCTTAAGCTTAGCCATTAGGTATTCACGTATTTCAATATCTTCTTGTAAAAATTTAGCGTATTCCTCACCTTCTGCGTACCATTTAGAACGCCAATCAGCTGAAATACCTAAACGAAAACCTACTGGATGTATTTTATGTCCCATAATTATTCCTTAGTCGCGCTCACCATCACCGACCATCAAGGTAATGTGACTTGTTCTTTTTAAGATTCGATTTGCACGACCTTTTGCACGAGGTCTAATGCGCTTCATGACAGGACCTGCGTCGACATAAACCTGAGTTATGCTTAACCCGTCAATATCAGCACCTTCATTGTGCTCCGCATTAGCAATTGCAGACTCAAGCACTTTCCCCAGCAAACCTGACGCTTTTTTTGGGCTAAACTTTAAAATATCTAGCGCTTTTTCTACAGAAAGTCCACGTACCTGATCGGCAACTAAACGACACTTTTGAGGTGAAATACGGGCGAACTTTAATTTAGCAGCTGTTTCCATGATGTCAATTCCTTACTTTTTCTTCGCTTTTTTATCGGCGGCATGACCACGGAATAGTCGCGTTGGTGAAAATTCACCAAGCTTATGTCCGACCATATTCTCATTCACAAGAACAGGAACATGTTGGCGACCATTATGAACAGCAATCGTCAAACCTACCATTTCAGGCAAAATCATTGATCGACGCGACCATGTTTTGATAGGTTTGCGATCATTTTTTTCTACGGCTGTGAACACCTTTGTCATCAAATGATGATCAACAAAAGGTCCTTTTTTTAATGAACGTGGCACTGTATTTACCTCTTACCTTTACTTCTACGACGAACAATCATATTGTCTGTACGCTTATTCTTACGTGTTTTGAAACCTTTAGCTGGCGTACCCCAAGGTGACACAGGATGACGACCACCTGCCGTCTTACCTTCACCACCACCATGAGGGTGATCAACTGGATTCATACAAACACCACGAACGGTTGGACGAATACCGCGATGACGACTTGCACCTGCTTTACCAAGCTTTATCAACGAGTGCTCAGGGTTACTAACTGCGCCTATTACTGCCCGACAAACAGAAAGAAGCTTACGCATTTCACCTGAGCGTAAACGCAAAGTAACATAACGTCCATCACGTGCAACTAGCTGAGCCGAAGTACCTGCACTTCGAGCGATCTGTGCACCTTTACCTGGTTTCATTTCAACACAATGAACAACAGTACCTACTGGAATCTTATTCATTGGTAAGGCATTACCTATTGCTATATCAGCATCAACACCTGACATCACAGGGTCGCCTTCTTTTAGATTGCGAGGTGCGATAATATAAGCACGTTCACCATCACTATATTTCAATAAAGCAATATTAGCCGTCCTATTAGGATCATAGGCAATATGCTCTACAACCGCAGGAATACCATCTTTAGCATTACGCTTAAAGTCAATAATACGATAATGCTGCTTATGACCACCACCAATATGACGCGTAGTAATGCGTCCATTGTTATTGCGACCACCTGATTTGCTTTGTTTCTCTAATAAAGCCTTATGCGGCTTACCTTTATAGAGACCCTGATTAACAACCCTAACCTGATGGCGACGACCAGGTGAGGTTGGTTTCATTTTTACAACTGCCATGATTCACTCCACCTATTAGGGATTTTGCTCTGCACCAATACTCTGACCAGCAGCAAGAGTGACGTAAGCTTTTTTCCAGTCCTTGCGTTTGCCAGCACGTTTACCAAAGTTCTTTGTTTTACCTTTTACTTTAATAGTACGAACACTAACAACTTCAACTTCAAAAATAGTTTCTACTGCATTTTTTACTTCTTTCTTTGTCGCAGTAATATCAACTTTAAAGCCTTGCATATTACTTTTTTCACCTTGCAACACAGTCTTTTCAGTCACATGTATGCCACGCAATACTTGGTATAAACGCTCTTCCTGACTCATGATAACCACTCCTGTATTTTTTCCATTGCTTCTCTAGTCGCAACAACTTTATTATGTGAAATTAAGCTAACAGGATTAAGTGTTGAGGCTGTTAATACTTCACACTTATGTAAATTACGTGATGAAAGGACAATATTATTATCAACTTCTGTCGTAATCAATAGTACATTCGTTGTATCAACAAGACTGTTTAGTTTAGTAATGAGATCTTTTGTTTTTGGCGCTGAAATACCTAGACCATCAATAACAACTAGACGATCATCCCTTACTAGTTGAGCAAAAATAGACTGCATCGCTGAACGATACATCTTGCGATTAATCTTTTTAGAAAAGTTTCTTGGTGAAGCAGCAAAGGTAACACCACCTGAGCGCCATAAAGGACTTCTGATTGTTCCAGCCCGGGCGCGTCCTGTACCTTTTTGACGCCAAGGTTTAATACCACCACCACTAACCGCTGAACGATTTTTTTGTGCTTTTGAACCTGCACGACCACCTGCCATATAAGTAACAACAGCTTGATGAACGAGTGTTTCATTAAATTCTTTTGTGAAGACCGCTTCTGCTAATTCAAGAGCGTCTCCATCAACAACTTGTAATTCCATTGTGACTACCCTAATCTAAGCTTTAACAGCAGCTTTAACGACGACAGAACCACCCTTTGAACCAGGGACTGCGCCTTTCACTAACAATAAATTCTTTTCAACGTCTACTCGTACAACCGTTAAGTTTTGTTGTGTACGTTTAACGTTACCCATATGACCTGTCATTTTTTTGCCTTTAAAAACACGACCTGGTGTTTGACATTGACCAATTGAACCAGGGGTTCTATGGTTAATCGAGTTACCATGCGTTGCATCTTTTCCTGCAAAATGGTGGCGTTTTATAACACCTGCAAAGCCTTTACCCTGCGATGTACCTGTAACATCTATTAGCTGCCCTGCCTCAAACATACTAAGCGTAAGTTCAGAGCCAATTTCAAAGTCAGCCTCATCATCAATACGTGATTCCCGTGTCACATTACCTGCTTCAACACCTGCTTTAGCAAAATGCCCTGCTCTTGCCTTCGTTACACGTGAAGCTTTAACAGTACCTGATGTTGTTTGTACAGCACTGTAGCCATCTAACCCTATCGTTTTCAATTGAGAAATGCGATTAGGTGTAACTTCCAATACAGTAACAGGTGTAGCAGTGCCATCCTCATTATAGAGGCGAGTCATTCCCACTTTTCGACCTACTAGACCGATTGCCATTCTATCTTCTCCAAAATACAATTCTGATTAGCATTTTACTTAAACAATTACTTAATTAGGCTCATTAGTTGTTCTTGTACTAATTTATTGAATAACCTAATGTGTAAAGAGCGGCGCAATATACCAGAAAGATTACGATTAGTTAAGCTTTATTTGCACATCAACGCCGGCAGCAAGATCAAGCTTCATTAATGCATCCACTGTTCTTTCTGTTGGATCAACAATATCCATTAAACGCTTATGTGTTCTGATCTCATATTGATCACGTGCATCTTTATTAACATGTGGCGAGGTAAGGATCGTAAAGCGCTCTTTACGCGTTGGTAAAGGAATAGGCCCCTTCACACGTGCACCTGTTCTTTTGGCTGTTTCGATAATTTCTTTAGACGAACGATCTATTAAACGATGATCAAACGACTTGAGACGAATACGGATTCTCTGACCTGACATAAACTTTTTCCTGATTTAATATTACGCGTGCTGTTATACAACTTGTTTCACGATTTGTTATGCAATCACTTTAGCAACAACACCTGCACCAACAGTACGGCCACCTTCACGAATCGCAAAACGCAAACCTTCATCCATCGCTATCGGCGCAATAAGGGTAGCCGTCAGCTTTACATTGTCACCTGGCATAACCATTTCAATACCTTCTGGCAACTCACAAGAACCTGTCACATCAGTGGTTCTAAAATAGAACTGTGGACGGTAGCCATTAAAGAAAGGCGTGTGACGCCCCCCCTCTTCTTTTGACAACACGTAAACTTCTGCTTCAAACGTAGTATGTGGGTTGATGGAACCTGGCTCGCAAAGAACCTGCCCACGTTCAACTTGCTCGCGTTTCGTGCCGCGTAGTAACACACCAACGTTGTCACCTGCTTCACCACGATCAAGCAGCTTACGGAACATTTCCA
>VSKX01023492.1_pt1 | contig 11152 bp, 12 predicted proteins | sample 4799481 | NCBI WGS metagenome assembly VSKX01 (sample SAMN12179537, study PRJNA552185) | sponge metagenome | biome: deep-sea hydrothermal plumes; feature: spots directly above weak diffusing fluid; material: sea water; isolation source: sponge from the Swan site of a hydrothermal vent ...
CATATTATGTCAACATTAGTTATTTTTTTCACCTTTTGTTAAAGTATGCGGATAAAAAAAGCAGGCTTTACTTTCGTAAATAACCTGCTGTTTCTTTGATTAATAATATTTAACCAAGCAGTTTTCGAGCCGCATCAACTACGATGCTGATTGCACTGACTTCTGTTTTTTTCATTGTTGCTTCATCTGGAATTTCTTGTTGAGTACGATTTACAATCACACCTGCAACACACGCAGCGCGCCAGCCTTGTGATGCACACATGGTAAATAACGTTGCTGATTCCATTTCGTAGTTCAATACACCCATGTCTTGCCATTCTTGCATTGAACCTTTAAAACGACGCGTCACACGACCGCTAACCGTATCGTAACGCTCTTGGCCTGGATAGAAAGTATCTGAAGACGCTGTCACGCCGACATGTGGTTCAACACCCGCGTCGCGGCACGCTGCCACCATAGCGGTGGTGCAGTTAAAATCAGCAACTGCAGGGAATTCCATTGGCGCAAAATGTAAGCTAGCACCATCCAAACGTACTGAAGCTTGAGTCACGATAACGTCACCGACATTCACTTGTGGCTGGATAGCACCAGTTGTACCCACTCGTAAAAACGTCGTCACACCAAGTTGTGCCAATTCTTCAACAGCAATAGATGTTGATGGTCCACCAATACCGGTTGAACAAACCACAACGGCTTTACCATCAATGTAACCAAGGTAACTGGTATATTCGCGATGACTTGCCAAAGCCGTTGGCTTATCCATTAATTCAGCAATACGTTTTACACGTTCAGGATCACCTGGAACAATTGCCATATGAGCGCCATCAAGCATTTTTTTGGTTAGACCCAGATGAAATACATCAGCCATTTGTAAACCCCTTTAAATTTTTTTAATCATTATAACCACTTTACCTCAGCTGATTAACAGATGAGGTTAACTGGATCACAGTATGATAAGTTTAATTAAAGCTGATAGCTGTAAATATTTGTATTTCTACATGTTCTTAGTAAGTTGTTTATATCCCAGCTTGTTTACTTAGCACTCAAATACAGCATGTCTCGATGTGGGATACCGTCTTCTAGATACATTTCAGACACTGACTCAAAACCTAGATTTTGGTAAAAATCAACCAAATATTCTTGTGCACCGATTTGAATGGCCGTATCAACCCATAGTCGCTGAGCAAGCGATATTGATTTTTGCATTAGTGATTGCGCTAAGCCTTGTCTTCGACTTTTTGCATCAATTACTACGCGGCCAATGCTGGCTTCAGGATAACTTTGTCCGGGTGCAAGAATACGGCTGTAACCCAATAACATTTGTTGATCATCAAACAGCATCAAATGATGCGTTTCAGAGTGACGATCTTTTTCATCCAAATCAGGGTAAACACAATTTTGCTCTACAACAAATACATCCGAGCGCAACTTCAGTAATTCGAACAGTTCATTGGTTGTGAGTTGATTAAAGGTTTTTATTTTCCAGTTCATTCTGCTAACCACTCACCGTTTGCTTTGGGTTTAATCCATGTATGTGAAAACCAGTAATAACCGTTTTTAGTCTTACTCGGTGCGGTGCAATTATAACGAGAACGTCCTGCGGGTAGGTCTTTATCTGCGGCAATTTCAAATTCGTTGTCGTTTAACCACGTTGGTTTTTTTGCCCCTTGCCCTGAGATATAACACATCATTTGTGATGCTCTAATATCATCCATTTTCAGCGTTAACTTCAATACAGGTCGATTTTGCTCAGCGGTAATTTGTGGCTCGAGTGGCACTTGCTTCACGATTGGCATATTCAAGCTGTTTAACTTAGTTTTGAGTTTCTCCAAACTTGCATAAGCGCCTGCAATAGGAAAACGCGGCAGTGCAGTTAACTCAGAATAGATGCCAGCAGCACCAGATTGTTGACCAACTGCGGCATAGCCAAGTTCAGTGAGCAACGCGCTGACATCATGGTTATATTCGCCATAGGGATAGGCTAGTATTTTAAAATTGTCACCGGTTTTTTCGGCAATTTTTTTCTCGGTAGTGACAAGATTTTGTTTGATACGCTCAAGCCACTGCTTCTTTGTTTCATTGATTTTTAGACGAATTAAATGATCATGACTGTAGCTGTGATTCATAATTTCAGCGCCGCCTTCATTGGCGATAGTAATGATCTGCTCCCATGACATCATATTGGCAAATTTTCTTTCAATCGGTTCAATTGCTATAAACATGGCATAAGGAAAACCCATTTTCTGCAAAATTGGGTGTGCATTTTCATAAATATTTCGATACCCATCGTCAAACGTAATCGCTACTGTTTTGGCGGGCAAAATGTTTTGATTTCTGATTGATGTAACCAATTCACTGAGCGGGATCACTGAAAACTTATTGTCTGCTAAATACTCCATATGCTCAGCAAACTGTTCAGGGCTAACACTTGTCACTGCTGGTGTGGTGGTTGATACATTGTGATATTGCAAAATCACAGCGGCATTGGTTAATTTTGCTACCATGAACAACGCGGCTAGGATAAAATTTCTTAACACAGTCATTGGAATTCCTTTATGTATCAACTGCTTTTTTCTAGAAAACACAATCAAAGACTGTGGTCGCTCGCGATACCCATCATTATTTCGAATATCAGCGTCCCGTTACTGAGTTTAGTTGATACCGCCATGATCGGCCATCTTTCTGAAGCATATTATTTAGGTGGCGTGGCACTTGGGTCAACCATTATTAGTATGATTACGTGGTTACTGGGCTTTTTACGCATGTCAACGACAGGCCTTACTGCTCAAGCTCATGGTCAACAAGACACACAAACTCAGTGCAAATTACTGGTTCAGGGCGCAGTTTTAGCCGTTTTTATTGGCATTCTCATTTTGCTATTGCATCAACCTATACTCTCATTGGCGATGAGTCTCTCTTCTGCTAGTGAGCAGGTAGCCTTTTACTGCCGCCAATACGTTTCTATTCGTATTTGGTCTATGCCTATTGTCCTCCTAAACTTGGTTATGCTCGGTTGGTTATTAGGCCGACGATTACCCAGTGTTGCGATGTGGCAGCTCATCATCGCTAATTCAGTTAATATTGTGCTTGATGCGTGGTTTATTCTAGGACTCAATTGGAATGTCGCTGGCGCAGCTTGGGCATCTGTAGGCGCTGATATTACGGCTTTCTTTATTGCTATTTACATCGTCCGTCGCCAACTCAACACGCTAAAATTTAACCAATTAAAATTACTCATTGAGCACATTTTTGCTTCTGGCTATAAAAAAATCATCAGCCTCAACGCCAATATTTTCATCCGCAGCTTGTGTTTGCAATTTACCTTAGCTTTTATGACGTTCTACGCCGCGACTTTCGGCGATGCAACATTGGCAGCCAATGCTGTGTTGTTAAATTTATTACTATTAATTTCTTACGGCCTAGATGGCATCGCCTATTATGCCGAAGTTGAGGTGGGGCAAGCGTATGGCAAACGAGCATGGCAACAACTCAAAGAGGCAGTGATATTATCTTGGTTTTGGTCTGCCGTTACCGCCATTGTATTTTCGATATTGTTTTTGTTACTGGGGCCGTCGCTCATCAGTTTACTGACCAATATTACTGAAGTGAAATACATTGCCAATCAGTATTTAATTTGGTTAGCTTTAATGCCACTGTGGAGCTTTGGTTGTTACTTGTTTGATGGTGTGTATATAGGTGCAGCTAAAGGTGCGGTGATGCGAGACAGTATGATATTTTCTACTTTATTTATCTTTTTTCCAGTTTGGTATCTGCTACAAAGCCACGGGAACCATGCGCTTTGGGCGGCGCTCAGTACGTTTATGTTATGCCGAAGTCTGACGCTTGGTGCTCACTTTATTTATCGAAAAGGATTTCAATCTGAATAGTTATTGAAAAAAATCTCAATTTATTTATTACTTATCAATAACTAACAATCTTAAATAAGGAAATAGATTATACAACACCTGTGATATACAACTAGAGTTTGAATGTTTTTCTCATAAATTTACAATAAAATGAAAATAAACCTTCCCAACGAGTAAAATCCGCGTATGATAGCCCTCGCTCTGTTGTTCAGGGTTATTAATGAAACATAAAGTAAATGTAAAGCCTCGGAACATCTTCGTTATTGTTGTTATCCAGTTTTCTCTTAGCTTCACGTCACATTAATTAATTCAAGCTTCAAGTGCATCGCATTTTAGCGATATTTTATGAATTTAAATTATATAAGGGACACAAAAATGTCTAATAAAACAACTGGTGTAGTAAAATGGTTTAACGAAGATAAAGGTTTTGGTTTCATTACTCAAGACAATGGCGGCGCTGACGTGTTCGTTCACTTCCGTGCAATCACTTCTGAAGGCTTTAAAACGCTTGACGAAGGTCAAAAAGTTTCTTTCGAAGTAGAGCAAGGCCAAAAAGGTCTTCAAGCAGCTAACGTTTCTGCTATCTAACTTTGTAAGTCAGCGCAAATAGTTTTATTACTGTTTGCGCTAATTTTATAATGATGTTTAGATATTCATTTACATCTTCGTTTTTCACTGTTTAAAATAAACAGACTTCCCATTCAACTTTTTTTAATGCTTATGATATCTGCTCATGATGTTTTTTAATCTGATCATAAACATTTAGTGCACTTTTTATATCTTTTTGACTCGATTTAATCTTCGTAGTATCACAACCCCTTGCTATACACATTTTCTCGTACTCCTCACAATATTTTAATTCCTTCTCAGCAATCTTAATGACCTCTACAATGCAAGCTATATTATTTTTAGGTAGAGGTTGCGGTTGATATTCAGTTTCCAAGGCTTTTGCAATACCCCGCCTCATATTATTAGGCGTATGAAAGTCTAAATCACCTCCTGCCCTTGAAGGTCCATACCGCGTCTCTATATGCCCCACTAAAACAGCTAGAGCGACAGGAGTAGATAACCCGGTTACATTAACGGCCATTAAATTTTTTCGTTTATTATCTACTTGCTTACTACGAGTCTGGGTACATTCGCTGTCAGAATCGGAATCGGAATCTGAATCAAGTTTCAAGTTATAAATACTCTCCCATTTAGGTCGAGGTTTTGCTGCTTCTGCATGAAAATTAGATACTTTAGGGTCTGGTTGCGAGGGTTTCTGTAATACCTCAGTTTCCTGAGATCCACTTACACAACCTAATGACATGCCACTTACTACACTTGACAGTCTCTCAATACTCATTTTAAATCCAATCAAAATTAATGTTATCAATAGAATATCGCAGAATATTCAATACAAGTTAAGGAGTTAAACAAACATTAATCTGTACTTTATATATGCAACTATTTCAATCATTACTGCGCTCTTGAATGTACATAAACGTAAATTATATTTTGCGTCATTGATTTAACATAAATTATCAGATACTAATAGTGCCATTACTCTGAAAAATAAAAGATAAAATGATAAGAGTTAACGCATTACGTAAAACCTACCAAATGGGTGATGAGCTGGTTCATGCTCTTAGCGGTGTAGATTTAACCATCGAAGAAAACGAATTTGTCGCCATTATGGGCCCTTCTGGCTCAGGTAAGTCGACGCTCATGAACATTATTGGCTGCCTAGACAAACCGACCAGCGGACGTTACCAATTAAATGGTCAAGAAGTTGCCGAGCTTGATGATGACGAGCTTTCTACGGTCCGTAATCAAGCCATTGGTTTCGTATTCCAGAGCTTTCATCTATTACCTCGTCTTTCAGCATTAGATAATGTCATGTTGCCGCTTCGTTTTGGACAACCTCCTGCTGGCGATCGCAAATTTGCTGAGTCTTTACTTGAACGAGTCAGTCTATCCAGTCGACAACATCATCGACCCAACCAACTCTCGGGTGGTCAACGTCAACGTGTTGCCATCGCTCGCGCATTGGTGAATAAGCCCAGTATTTTATTAGCCGATGAACCAACTGGTGCTCTTGACAGTAAAACCTCTGTCGAAATTATGAATTTGTTCACAGAACTTCACCAAGCAGGGCAAACCATCATATTGGTCACGCACGAAGAAGAAGTCGCCGCCTATGCCCAACGTGTGATCCGTATGAGAGATGGTCAAGTCTCTCACATAGAAGTAAGAGGTCAGGATGCACAATAAACCATTACATTTCATCTTCGGTTTGGTACTTGGCTTGTTCGCTTTGATAACAAACACAGCAATTGCGGCCAGTGAACTGCCTTTATTACTGACAGGTAAAATTGCATCAGTAAAATCTCAATCTTTTACTGTACCCAAAGCAGGCGATGCATGGCGTTATCAAATTCAATGGATGATGCCAGAAGGCACTATTGCCGAAGCTGGACAGAACGTCATCGTGTTCGATAAAAGCCAAATAAACAATAAAGTTGAGCAGCTTGAAGCCAACTTATTGCGGGTTAAGGCTCAGGAGCAAAATCAGTCAATTGCATTACACTCAACCATTTTAACTGCCCAATTTGATGTAGAGCAAAAGCAACTTGAACTTGAAAAAGCACAACTCGATGCTGATGTGCCTGCCGACTATATTGCCGCCAAAGACTATGCAGATAACCAGTTCAATTTAATGAAAGCCAAGTCGAGCCTAACCCAAGCTAAACAAGCATTAAAAGCTGCTAGAGAAAAGCAACAGTCTACGCTCGTTCAGCTAAAAATTGATAAACGAAAATCGCAACTTGAATTGACTAAAACCTTGTCTGATCTTGACAGTTTAACGCGCGTAGCAAAACTTTCAGGACCTGTTTTATACGAGCAAGATTTTCGCAAAAACAAAAAATATGAAGTTGGCGACACAGTTAATATCGGTCGTAAAATTGCTTCCATTCCAGCGATGGAAAACCTAAATATTGTCGCATGGGTCAACGAAGTCGATATCGATAAAATAAAAAAAACTCAGGCCGTACATATTTACCTCGATGCGAAACCTAAGGAACAATTTTCAGGCACAATTAATGGCATCAGTCGTCGAGCCACTCCAAGAGTTGCGTGGGGAGAAAGTAACTGGTTTCAGATTAGTGTTCAATTCGATCACAACAACCAAGTTAATATGTTACCGGGCATGAGTGTATTAGTGGAAGCCACACCGGTTTTGACAACATTGCCTAAAGCGAAGGAGAACAAATAATGGCCTTCCTCAACACACTTAATAACACACTTCAAATATCGGTAAATTCGAATCGATTACCGTTAACCCAGATTGTATTAATTTCATTAATTATCAGCATACTTTCAGCTTGCAGCCCAAATAATACCGCTACGGTAACAGAGGGCGTTTTACCTCAAAATATCGAAATAACAGGTGATCTTGTTGCCGCCGAAACTACTTATCTTACTCCCCCAATTATGAGACGTGTGTGGAACTATCAGATCAAAAAAATTGCCCCCGAGGGCAGCTTGGTTAAAAAAGGGGATTTTATCGCGCAGTTAGATACTTCTGATTTAACTCAACGACTGGCGACAAAATCAACTCGACTTGCCACTACAAAACAAGATATTGAAACATCAAAACTGAGAAACTTGAAACAAGTAGAACAACTGAAATTAGACATCGCTGAAGCCAAAATGAACCGTGATAAGGCTCAGCTAAAATTTGATTTATCAGACGCAACCGTATCGGCTATTGATAAAGCGAAATACGAAAAAGATGCCAAAATCGCTAAAGACAAATATAACCTAAACATCCAAAAGCTTGAGCTGGAGCACCAAGGCGCGGCGCAACGACAAGTTATGCTCGAAAGCGATTTACAAAAGCAAGCAGCAGAAGTCTCAGATTTAAAAACGGGCATTAAGGCATTTCGTATTCTTTCACCAAAAACCGGCATGCTGGTGCATGGAAAAGATTATCAAGGCAACAAATTGAAAGAAGGACAATCGGTATCCGCGGGCGATTCAGTCGCAAGCATACCAAACCTCGACCATATGCAGATTAAAATGGCGATCCCTGAAGTAGAAGCTGAGCGAGTTAAAGTAAACCAAGTCGTCCATATCCGCCTCGATGCCAATCCAGAGCGACTTTTTACAGGAAAAATAACTAAACTAGGTGCTATTTTTCGTAACAAAAGTCGCCTTGTACCTTTAGTGGTGTTTGATGCAGTTGCCGATATTGATGAAGCTGACAGCGGTATTATGCGCCCTGGAATGACTGCGAAAATAACCATAGATATTGCTTCAAGTCAGACTCAATTATTATTGCCCATTGAAGCGATACATTATCAACAAGGACAAGCTTATGTGTATCGCCCTTCACTCTTCGGTGATGAACTTCATCCTATTAAAGTATCTGACATAGGTTTACATTTTGTCGCGATAGCCAGCGGCCTGTCACTTGGATACAAGGTGATACTACCATGAAGCATTTCCCAATCTATACCTGTATATTGCCACTATTTCTAGCCTCTTGCTCAGGCAATACAAGCCAGAAAGTGTTAACGGTTACTGTCACTGAATCTGACTTTAACATCATCATTCCTGCCGTCGGTGAGCTCGAAGCACAGCGTTCTACTTTAGTTTCTGTGCCGAACAGTTTGCGAGGACCTCAGTCCATTGCTTGGCTCAAAGATAACTTTAGTATGGTCAAAAAAGGCGATGTGATTGCAAAGCTTGATCCTGCACGAGAGCAGTTTAGATTAACGAAAGAAACCTTAGATAACAGACGGCTCACACTCGATGGCAATATTCAAAAAGAGGCTGATTTAACCTTACGAAAATCGTTAACACTCGACAAAAGAATCACCTCTGATGAACAGCAACTTGCCAAGCAGTTTTACAGTGAAGATGAGCAGGTTTACACCAAAATCGACATCATTGATCAAATGCGAAACCAAGAGTATTTGTCCGCCAAGGTAGATTATTACGACTGGAACATGGATCAACACGACACTCAAGCCGGTGCAGAGCAAGATTTAATCAACCTCAAGAAAAAAGGCCATCAATCTAAAATTGACCGTTATCAACATAATTTATCAAACATGGAGATACTTGCTCCAAACAATGGTTTATTTGTCTATAAATCTGGTTGGAACGGTACGGCGCCTGTTGTCGGGGATATGGTGTGGAGCGGCATGCCCATTGGACTTTTGCCTGACACGTCTAAAATGCAGGCAACCTTGTATGTGCTTGAGTCAGAAGCACTAGGTCTCGAAGTGGGTAAAACGGCAAACGTTTTTCTTGATGCGTATCCAAATCGTCCATTTGTCGGCACCGTCAGTCAAATTGATGCATTGGCTCAGCCTAAAGACAACAACAGTCCTGTCAATTATTTTCACATAACCGTGCAACTTAATCATACTATGACGAGCGTTATGCAACCTGGGCGGCAGGTCAATGCCGAAATCATCGCCCTTAAAAAGCAGAACGTATTAACCGTGCCTAACCAATCATTATTTCAAAAAGAAGGCCAGTATTGGGTGTATTTACAAACAGATGCGGGTTTCATTAAGCAAACTATCGTCCTTGGTAAACGCAGCCTAAACCGAACTGAAATTATTGAAGGTTTGAAATCTGGTGATGTCGTGTCATTAACCGTGCCACCAGCAGGGAGTCAAGCATGATCCAGTTTAGTAATTATTTACAAGGCATCAAACATGCATTAGTGGAAATGCGGCATCATAAATTGCGTACATCGTTAACGTTATTGGGAATGATTTTTGGCGTTGGCGCCGTTATCGCCATGTTGAGTGTCGGTGAAGGCGCTGAGCGTGAAGCACTCAGAATGATCGAATCCATGGGCGTGAATAATCTTGTCGTCAATGCCCGTAAATCTGATGGCGAAGGATTAAAGTCCGTCAGAGAACACAGTATAGGCTTAAACCTGCAAGATGCGGCTAGCGTGGTAAACACCTTACCTTTCATCGGCAATTGGGGCGCATCTAAGAAAGTTAACGTCTTCAGCTTATTTAGCTTTCATGGCCGCAGTGATGCAAAAATATCTGCTGTCACGCCGAATTATTTTCAATTATCATCATTAAAAATAACTCAAGGTCGTGATTTCCTAGAAAGTGATGATAGCCATTTTAAACAAGTAGCTATTCTAGGCCCCGAGGCGGCACGTAGCCTATTTCCACAAGGTAATGCTGTTAACCAAAACATTAAGGTTAATCACCAATGGTACAGCGTAGTGGGTGTATTGTCTGATTCCGGTAACGTTAAATCAAGCATTCAAGGTGTCAAACTCGGCGGTGAACGCAACAAAGTTTTTATTCCTTTATCAACCGCACTGAAAAAAATGCAGTTTACGTTACTTGAAGATAAGCTCGACACCATCAAGTTTTCATTAATAGATAAAGTGAACCCATCACTTGCAGCCCAGAGCTTAAAGCATTTATTTGATCGACGTCATGGTGGTGAACAAGATTTCGATATTGTAGTCCCAGCCGATTTACTTGCACAACATCAAAAAACGCAACAGATTTTCAATATTGTCATGGCATGTGTTGCGGGTATCTCTTTGCTGGTTGGTGGTATTGGGATCATGAATATCATGCTTGCCACTATTTTAGAACGAACCGCTGAAATCGGATTACTTCGTGCGTTAGGCGCTAAGAAAGTCGACATTTCACGACAGTTTTTGATTGAAAGTACCGTAATATCAGCAACGGGAGGTTTATTTGGTATGATAGCGGGATTACTGATTGCACTGCTTATTTCCACCGTAGCTGGCTGGCCTGTGGCTTGGTCACTATTTTCGATATTGATTTCGTTTGGCATGTGTATGGCGATTGGGGTGGGATTTGGTTTGTACCCTGCAAAGAGAGCTGCATCATTAGATCCTATCATCGCTTTGCAACGAGATTAGCGAACACTTTTTATGTAACCGATTCATTTTTTTGTAACAGATTCAACAAGGTCAAAAATAATGAAACCAGCTCGCACAGGCATTACCCGAATCATTTACGCGGCAGGTTATTCGATGAAAGGATTGCGGGCAGCTTGGCAATTTGAAGCGGCATTTCGTCAAGAAGTTTGTTTAGCAGCCGTGTTAACTGCAGTTTCTTTTCTTCTGGATGTTACACCCTACATTTCGCATGGCTATCTAGGTTAACGACTTGTTTAATATTCAGATAAAAAATTTACAATGTTTTTTTCAAGCTTACATACGCTATCCTGAATATTAAGCATGACAAACCGCTCCTAACTCGAAGCTCTGCTTACCC
>VSKX01030168.1_pt1 | contig 11152 bp, 12 predicted proteins | sample 4799481 | NCBI WGS metagenome assembly VSKX01 (sample SAMN12179537, study PRJNA552185) | sponge metagenome | biome: deep-sea hydrothermal plumes; feature: spots directly above weak diffusing fluid; material: sea water; isolation source: sponge from the Swan site of a hydrothermal vent ...
GAAAAATATTTGCAGGGAAAAATGGATGACTTTCTGGGTACATGGAAAACAACCTTTGACCTTTGCACCCGCCATGCTTCTCTGGTTGTCAAGGATCCTAATTATTGCGCACTACTTGTTGCCAAGGAACTTTGCAATGTGCACATTTCGAATACAAAAATGAACGAAAACCAAAATATCACGCTTTCAAATTTTGACAATTTTGAAAATACCATGGCAACAATTGTCCATCACCTAGCAACCAAACTAAGCTGGGCCGCACTTAATACAAAAACCGATAAAAGTCAAAAGTTCAATTGTGTTCTAGCTATTTTAAGACTTGTTACTTTGCAATTAGTCACACTTGGCGATACTACCTGGTCGCTATGGCAACTAACAACACCCTGTGTTGTTATGGCAACAGTATCCTTGCTGTATCAACAAATTAGCAGTGATATGATCGTCATGGCAACAGAGATGCTGGCACACCCCCTCACCCTCTGCTGGGATAATGTATTAAAAAGGTGAGCTAGTGTTAAGGTGAGCCAGTGTTAATTTGTTTCCCTGACATTCATACTCTGTGGGGGTTGTATTCAATGTGAGCTAGCTCTGTGGGGGGTCCACACAACCCGAGCTAGCTCTGTGGGGGTTCTATTCAATGTGAGCTAGCTCTGTGGGGGGTCCACACAACCTGAGCTAGCTCTGTGGGGGTTCTATTCACACACCCTCACAGTGACGCCCACACAGTATTCACACACCCTCAAACCTCACAGTGACGCCCACACACCCTCACACCCTCACAGTGACACCCACACACCCTCACACCCTCACAGTGACACCCACACACCCTCACACCCTCACAGTGACGCCCACACAGTAACAAAGTCTCGTCAGAAGCAGCAGGACTCGTTATTTTCCTCCGTACTTGACACTTGGAAGACCATTCTGAGTGCATTGCAGAGTCGTTACCATGGCAACTACAACAGTCGTCTGCTCAGCATCTTCTCTCCTCTCTTTGTTACCATGCTATCGTCACGGAAACCATCTATTGAAGAGTGAGTGGACTACCGTAAACGATAAATCTTTAATATTTTTTGTCGTGTTTATAATAAATTATGGTGGTAGCGTTAAAATACTGACGCTACATTTAGATAACTCTAATCGAATGTTTCCTGACGCTACTTAAGCTCCAGTATCATATTGTGAACCAGGCTTGATGCTACTGATGCTACGTAAGCTCCTGTGTCGTATTGTGAACCAGGCTTAACTGATGCTACTGACGCCCAGCATCATATTGTGAACCAAGAAATTGCATGAATTCACAGACACAAATAATTAAGACTACAAACATAACATGGCTGGTCTTATAAGGTGTGTACCTTATAAGGAAATTATGAGGAAATGTCTACAGGAAATTATATATTATGAGGAAATGTCTACAGAAGCCAATACACGTTTTGCTTACTACGAAGTGACTGTTGGTAATTTTGATGGCGTATTTCTGAGGCCCATTAACTGTCTGCTCCACTTCGCAGCCACTCAAAGGAATAACTCCCTAAACACATTGTGTGTGCATGTGTGTAAATGGATGGTATTATATTCTAAACAATCATTATCAACACTAAAAATAGCATTCATACAGAGCAGGTTTCAATGTTTTGGTCTCAACACATAAAATAAATTATAATGACCTAACAGCAACACTTGCTGCCTTCCTGCCTCTGGCTCAACAGAAGGCTTCAAGAATAAAGAGCTTGTTTGCACTTACCAGAAATCCCTGAGGCTCAACAAATGACAAATCCCTACATCATCCGCATGCCTGCAGGCTTCTAGCAAGCTGATAGTAATACTATAATCCCAGCAATGACTCACGAGTGTCATTTTTTTTTATCTATGGCACCATAATTACACTAACAGTGCTCTATTAAGTCTAAAAGGTGTGTTTTCTACCAAAAAAAGGCTATAAAAACAGTGCACAATGAATGGCTTGTAGAAACACCTTCCATTGTAGAATTCTTGAACACAAACATTATTTTCCTTGCAGAGTGTGTGCAAGCATACCTTAGGGTGGATGTTGAAATGATGCGACTTCTCAAATAGTTTACCCTCTGCTTCGTTGTAGTAAAGCAGAAACCCCTCCTTCACGATAAAGAACCTGCGGCAAGCAAAAAAAAGCAAAAAGCAATGACATATTTTCGCGGGTATTAATTTCTGCTATTTCTGCGGATGAGGATAAAATCGCAAAATATTGTATTCGCGTATTCGCGGATAATTAGATACACAGGTAAAAATTATCCAAATTGACACAAAATTAGCAAAAATTTATACCAGCAAACTGTAAAAACACAAACAAATCTACCTGTGAAAATATGTCACTTTAAGGTACAGTAGGAATGCACATAATGATACCGGTACACTAAGCGCAATGGAGTGAATTGAAATACTTGTGGTAATAATAATATTAAGCCACCCACCATATTAGACAAAGTTAACTCTTTTATAATGACAGGCTATCTATGTACTGTGAATTGCAGGTTGGTTGTCCACATATATAGATAGGAATGGGCACTGGTATCTCAAGTGGTTGGTCATAATAATTATTACTCTGCCTGCGCTGCATGCATGCTTTGATGAACCACTTCATGACGGTGCCACAGCCTATTCCCTATTCTCTATCTGGACAACCAACTAGCAATTCACAGTAGATACTAAGTGGTGCACATAATTATACTAGCTTACTCAACCTCTCGAAGTATTGCAAGCAAAATGACACCTGATACCACAGGTCAATATCCAGCTGTCCAGCTAGCATGTTGGTGGATAGTTAAGTAGCTAACTGTCAACTATACTATAAGCTAGCTAGCTCAGTACTGCATGTATTTACACTGCTACCTTCTCTGCCATCTTGCAGACTTGTGACCAAAAGGCCTCTTCATGAGTAAACCAAAATGCTGCACCTTAGTATCACCCACGTCGAATGAGCCCATGTCAGTAGAGTATCTCTGCACAATGGGGCTGCTTCCTTCGCCTGCTGCCATCTCTCAATGCTTCCAAGTTCTTGCTAGCACCACACACAAAGCTGCAAGTTCTGATCGAGTACGTAGTCAAGCCTCACATGTGTCATGTGGGTATATACTAGCAACAGTAGACACGCCCACATTCGTTGCAAAAAGCAGATCAGAGAGGGCAGAGGTACATTAATTAAAATGGACGCCCCTCAGCAGGAAGCTGAACACATTCCTTGGAATGAATACATTCAAGGTTGTCAGTAATTGTCTGCTCCATGTGCAATCATTGTGTCTATCTATCACAGATAATCTTTTCTCTAGAGAGGCAGGCTTGACGGGAGTGGCGTTATTAACTAAGGAGGGTGTGTGCGTGTACTGTCACGGGACGCTGGCTAATGAGGGGCCAGAGGTATACACTAACTGTATAACATCCACACTATCAATTCATTATATCGAGCGTGCAGGATTGGACTCAATTGCTTCAACTATTCTCAGACAGTGATGAGGGTATATATCGTAATGTTATCCCTTAATTAATTTTGCATCCTTAATTAATTAATGTGTACACATTATAGGTCCTGTTCCTAAGCTTTCTCTGCTAGTGGACAACAAGAAGGTGGAATTTAAACCCTTTAAAACAACTCTAGCAAGGTACATGTAGATGATGACTAGCCAACCAGGGTTTCATACAAGGGTAGGGAACCTAAGTCCCCCCCCAGAGGTTTCACTAAAATGCTATTGTAGACTACCACATTAATTAAGGTCACCAGGATACACTACAGCAAAACGATAAAAAAAATTCACAGGCCTTTGGCTCGTATCCCCCCCTAACTAAACATATAAAACCCTGCCAACTGCTATAAAGCGTGCATGTGTGTGACAATTGTTTGCTGCATGCAGTGTGTATGGTGTGTGTGCTGGAGACACCCACAGACTGGTGGCCTGCTCCTTCCCTCTAGGAGTCCTAGTGTGCATCAACCAACCCCCCACACCCATGAACAGTGCTGTCAAGATTATAGAAAAATTCTGTATCAAGCTAAGAACTTAAACACATCATAATTCAATATACAACAATGTTACGTTCATGTAATTATTCTTGATCGATAAAAAGTCACGTGATTCCAGATTATGTAACAAGATATAACATTCTAATATACTTCGGGTTCTAGTGTTCTAAAAAAGTAGATTTTAACTAGCACCGTCAAAAAAAGAAATAACCATGCAGACCTTTTTGGACCTCGGGAACATACTGATGAAATAAATAGCGACAGACATACCCACATACACACATACAGAGACTGAGTGACATTGTTTCTACGTCTCTCCACCACCGCTGCCCTCAGAGTGGCCCGTCTGTGTGGTTACCAGGACAACCACAAGTATAACGCCCACCACTATAACGTTCACCACCACCACAGGAATGATATACTTAGAGTATCATCTGGTGCATGGAGGGACAAAAGACCACACACATAACACTGTAACACCAACAAATAACTAACTATTATTTACACTAATTTGACTAACCCCAGCTATAGCACCTCCTATTAGATTGTAGAGGACTGTACCATGCATGTGTACTTATACGATATAAAGAACAACATACAATCATTTGTGTCTAAGGCAGGTTCTTACTTTATCTCAGCCCAGAGACAGGACCAACTATAGCGTTCGGGAGACTTGACTCTAATATCAATGAGCTCATCTTTCTCCACTCTGAGCAGTGCTTCACTATCATTAGTGCCACCTTCTACCACACTAGCACTATGATCGTCCATGTTGGCTCAAAACAATGGTGTGCAATAAATGGAAAATAGGTCAAAAAGACATACACGTACAGTACTTACTAGAGTTTTATGCACGTACGTGTACACTACTACACGCAAGCATATATACACAAAGTAAGTTCACTCTACATCAACGTCATTGGCTGCAGGAGATGCACTACGAGATTTCAGTTCATCTGCAGGAGGAGGGCTTTTATTGGGAGCGGGAGAAGGCGACCGAGAACTTTCCTTTTGGGGAGATCGACTTGGAGATCGAGATTGTCGTGGACTATCGTTATCGTTAGTTTCCATTTGAGCCACATCATCGCCGCCATTTCTACCGGCAGAGGGGCTTCTAGAACGATCCTGAGCAGGTGACTTGCTTCTTGATCGACTGCGGGAGCGGCTCCTTTCTCTCGAGTGAGACCGACCACGTTCTCTGGATGCGGAACGTGACCTGGAGCGACCGCGGGAGTTGGAACGAGAACGATCCCTAGAACGATCTCTGCTTCTAGAACGAGACGATTTGCGATCACGGTTTCTATCTGTACTCCTATCACGGCTCCTATCTCGACTTCTGCCTCGAGATCTTGATCGACTGCAACGAATGAAATCAAACGATAACACGAGAAATGACACAAAGGGCAAACACTTTATAGAAGCTCTAAGGCATCAGTGGGTTTAAACTCTGCTCATAGACTGCGCTCAAACAAGAGGTGTCAGTAAGATATCATCACTTGCCAAAATAGCAAAAAAAATATCGTGCATATAATAATTATAACACGGGCACATACCTTCTCTTCCTGCCACCACGGTAATCCTCATACAACCTCAGTTTCCGACCGTTCAATTCTACTCCATTCAACTTCTTCACTGCAGTTTTCATGTCATCATAGCTGGCATACTCTACCACACTGTGGAGGAAATGTTAGTATTTAAGGTCAAGTTGAGCCTTTATTTTTGTATAACTTGGCCATACTACCTATCAATACCGTAGAGCCGGGTTTTTTCGAGGGAGATTTCGCGAATTTGTGCAGTTACACGAAAATATTATTCGCGAAAAAAAGGTGGGCATCTGCCACATTAGTGAATACTAGACATGCCAAAAGTATATTCTTGTATACTAAGATACTAAGTACACACCACAGTATAATTTTCTTATGTTTAGTGCACACATAATAATTCTAAGCTGCTTGCTGGCATCAGACAGTCCAATCTGCTCATAGACTAAGCTCATACAAGAGGTGTCAGAAGATAATCACATCATTTGCCAGACAAACAAAACTACACACAATCTCCCTAACAGTTAACACCCGTAAAATTTACTTGCTAGTATCAACATTTATACTTATCTTTATTCAGACACTTACCCATCTCCAACCCTTTGCTTGTGAGCATCAGCAAATGTGATTTCTCCAGCAGATCGCATAAAATCTTTGAGATCCTGCAGAATAAAAACGATGACAACTTTTAAAATAGTTGAGCTACATCAGCAACCACACAACAAGCCATGCAATCATAAGCTACTGGCATCAGACAGTCAAATCTGCTCATAGACTAAGCTCATACAAGAGGTGTCAGAAGATAATTACATCATTTGCCAAACGAACAAATTCGAAACACACAATCTCCCCACAGTTAACAACACCTGTAACGTTTTACTTATTTCAAAAGCTAGTACAGTCAAAACAGCGTCCATACTTCTCTTCGCAAATTCTTTTTACAGAGAGAAAACACAATAGGCAGAGAGCGGGAGAGTTACTGCACACACAGACACAGAGAGCCCCCATAGCGAGCGAGTTATTACACACGGGCAGACAGAGGGAGCCCCGGCCCATAGCATGCCCCACAATGGCCAGTGACGAAGGAGTGTTAGTGTGTATGCATAGTTTAGAAACAGGAGGGGGGCGGTACACGTCTGCCAGGCACAACAAGCTGCTAGAGAGGGGGGCCACAAGCACATCAGAGTACTGGCTGGCTACCAGAGACCATACTAGAGAGGGGGGGCCACAAGCACATCAGAGTACTGGCTGACTACCAGAGACCATAAGGGAAGCACGCACACACAGGAGATGTTTGGGACATCTTACCCTTAAAAATAGAGCAAAACAACATTGAGTACATATCACAACTATGATCTGACCACACGCACACACTCAGATCACCCTGATAGCTAGCTGCAATAACTATGCTCACCTGCCAACTGACTCGGCTGGAAATATTCTCAACTACAATCCGATAGTCAGTCCTTGTAGGGGGTCCATACCTGTACAACAAAAACGAATCTATGAGCCCCAATAAGAGTACCAGGTACGTGTGTATTTTGAGGATCTAGTATACCACACACAGGCAAGAAAGAGGCCCGTTACATTAGAATAAAGGAAACCAGAAGACCCAGAAATATCTTACTTGTCGAGCCAAGCTCTGCAGAAACAAAAAAGGAAAAGGGCCTTTTAACACCGGAGTTCCTCTATAGATAAAACTAAGGTATTCAATTTGGATTCCTTACCCTTTTCTGTCACCACCACCACCACCACGTCCACCACTATCCCTGGAAGAATAATTGTTGTTGTTTGTTCGACGATTGTTGTAGCCGGCAGAAGAGCCTCGGCTGTGCTCAACGATCACACTGTGAGGAAAGGCAAAAAACAGTCAAAACAATCGCAAGGAGTACATGGCTACCGCTTACCGTTCGCCCAAGAGTTGACCGCCATTTAACTCGTACACAGCATCATCAGCATCCCGTGGGTCATCAAATTCCTGGTTATGTGACAGCGGATTACGTGAAAAAAAGGCTATTTTTAAACCTAAAAATCACTTACAACGAATCCAAAGCCGTTCTTCAAGTTGATGTCTCGGATCCTTCCAAAACCTTTGAAAAAGCGTTCTATATCCCTCTCTCTTGCGTTGTAGGGAATCCGCCCCAGATAGATTCGGTTTCCACTCATTTTTGAGAACAAGTTTACAGAGCGTCTTTTTCTCACCCCTTTCTTTTTGTCTCTTTCAAAAGCACGTGCTCCTTTAAAAGCACGTGCTTTCTCTTTTTCTGTAATGCGCATGCGCCGAGCGCCAATTGACCGTGAAACAATCGACCTTTGACCCAATCTAGATAGCGTCAAGCAAGAAGTACGTATCTTCCTCGGCCTCAAAACGACACTATGTAAGTGTATATCTGTTAGTAGTTAACCCATTGAGGCTATTCTAATATTTACCCACCTTTTTATATGCACAGTTGTTAGTAACATAGGCTATGTGATTGTCATAGCAAATGTTGAGCACTGTTTAGTGGTGCGCTTTATATAGAGTTACTGTATCCAAGATGAGTTCTTCAGTTCCTAGGGTAGAGGAGATAGTTTTGGATAAGAAAGGAACAGGTGAGCCTGTAAGCATTGAAAATTACCACCAATACTATTACTCTGCTGATTTAATAATGTACTTACTGAAGCAAAAATAATGCTATTTTAGGTCTAGGGTTCAATATTAGAGGCGGCACAGATAACGTGCACGTAGGAAGAGACTCTGGTATATTTGTTACAACTGTAAAACCCAATGGAGCCGCTGCCAAAGATAATAGACTGCAACCTGGTGACAAAATACTAGAGGTATATCATCAATGTGTGTGGGTGTGTCAATTTGGTGTGTCAATTTGTTTTAAAAAATTATCTCTACATTTTTATGTATTGTGTGTCAATGTGCATTGACATTCTGTATATACTTATGATGGGTATATACTTATGATGGACCTGCTCCTGTACACTTATTTCCTTGTCTGATAAACAGTACAAAACCAGAGTTTTATTCCTCACATAGATAAATGACAACGATCTTCGCGAGGTGTCACACCAAACTGCAGTGTCACACTTTCACAGTAGTGGGGACACAGTCAAACTGCTCGTGGAAAGAGGAGCAGAGCAGAGAATATCAGTGAGTCCCTTCCTCCTCCTTCTCTGTTGTTACCTAATCAGTATATTCTCACACACAGGAGGAAATCAAAAGTAGTCAAGCCGCTTCTTCACCATTTGGGGTAAATAATATTATGTCGTTTGCTGCAAATAATAATTTTTTGCTGCATATAATAGTCAATAACTGCATGCATGGAAGTTTTCTATAATGTATGTAGTGTTCCTGTTTTTTTATAGCTTGGAGTCTTATTGTGTATGTACTATAAACTATAAAGGACTAGCCAGGGCTACATTGAGGGAGGGGGGTATCCCCCCCCCCCCCCCGGGAGTTGGCAATTTAAATTTTGACAATAAAGATGTACTGCTCTAATTTTGACAGGTTTCTATGTACAGTGTAGTCCACGTAATTCGAATTCTCTTACTACGAATTTTCGGGAAATTCGAACTTGCCCATGCAATCGAATTTTTATTTCGGTTAAGTAGAGCTCACATGGCCAAAGCTAAAGCGCTACAGCATGCACTATACAGCTGGCTCGCCCAGCTCTTGTAGGACGGCCAGCAAATGGCAGCGATGAGTTTTATTAGTTCAAGCAGCGAAGCTAGAGGCCAGTATCAGTCGCTTACGAGATCAAGAGAAAGCTAGAAATAACAAAAATAAATTTTAATTTAAAACTCTTAAAACTGTACTGTTGTCTATACTGTATGCATGTACATTGATTATTTATTACATAATTATAGCTATAAAGTTTAGCGAGTTATGTATACTCCACGGATTAATCTAAAATGTTTTCTGTCGTCATTTAATTTTATTTACGTGAAATTTAATTCAAATTTTCGCTTAATTTCTTTTTTTTAAGAGACTTTGAATTAAGTGGACTACACTGTAGTTGCTATGTGACAGTGTGGTGTCTCTCTTGTGTGTAGGGCTCTCCACGGCCATCTGGAATGTCATCGTTGCTCTTACTGTCACTGGCTGTTGTTGGTGTTGGAGCATCCGCTGCTCTCGTGTTTTGGTACATGAAGAGAAGGCGATGATCAAGCAAACACTATCAAACTACTTTGTTAGGAGTAGCTTGTGTGTGCATATAATTCTGTTAGGCGTTTTGTGCTGATCCATTTTCGACCATTTATTATATTGATCAGCTACAGCTATTCTTCTTGTGCTTACGCATTAATATTGGTGTTTTGAGGTTTTGAGGCTATGTACTTACCAAAGACGTACGTGCGCACGTGATCATAAAGTTTGATTCACGGAAGTTAATTTTGCGAACCCTCCCAAAACTCCGTGAAATCTGCTAGCCTCGAAATATGTGTTACATGTATAAGGTACCATCATGAGTGCATTACCAGTAATGCACTCTAGACATTTCGCGAAAATGGAGTTGTACACGCCAACATTTTTAGCAGATTAATTTTCGCGAGCCTTCTAAAATCCGCGAAACATTCTAGTTATTGGGGCGTGGTCACTACACTTTGATCGAACAACATCAGCTCAGAGTCGTCTTAGATACTTTGTTGCTGTATACATACGTACGTACGTATAGCAAGAAGTAAAGAGATATGAGTGAGTCCTTAACAGGAGTGTTTGTATAGCGCTTATGAATAAGCTGCACGTACTTGTACTGTGTGTGAATGTGCGAATTCTTATTAGAGCACCTTAGTTTTCCCTATTAAATGCACAAGCACCGTGTAGCCAGGTACTCTGTGCATGTGTGTTCAGCTCTAACATGTCCTTTGTCTATCAAAAGGTTCTTGGACACAGTTTTTCAAAGATGCTGGCATCCCATTGTCAGCAGCAAAGAGGTAATGTACCCTAGGCCCTGTGGCTACATACTGCGGTGACTGCATTTCCATTACTTGTAGGTACTCGGTAATATTCGAAGACAACAGAATCACCAAAGATCTATTGCCGGATTTGTCCAAGGTATGCATAACATATAAATGCATTGGAATTGTACAAGCCACAGTTCTTCTGTTACCTTAGCAACCAATAGCTTAGTGACACGTGGTCAAAGCTATAGCATAAAGTGTCTGTGTTTGATTGTACTGCTTGATTGCTTGTTGGCAGGAGATTCTCGTGGACATGGGCATTAAAGTGATGGGAGATATTTTGTGCATTTTGAAACAATCAAAGAAGGTGAGAGAGTGCAGGCTGTACTGTGTATATTCAGGTGTGTTTAGTGGGCGAACCAGTGCAGAGCTAGCCTACTGTGCATACAAACACACCCCCTTCTTGGCCAACCACGATACTGTGTGACAAGCACCATTTGATCCCCCTTTTTTTGCCTGCTAGCTGCCATCTGTTTGTGTATTAGCTAGGTTTCATACTATGGGAATTGGTAATGCTATACATTGATGTGCTTATTGGGTATTAGATACATGCTAGTACCCCCCTTCCCCCCCTCGACTACCCTTGTTCACTGTTAGATTGCCTGTGCATGCTAGTACTCCCCTCCCCTCCACTACCCTTGTTCACTGTTAGATTGCCTGTGCATGC
>VSKX01034831.1_pt1 | contig 11146 bp, 6 predicted proteins | sample 4799481 | NCBI WGS metagenome assembly VSKX01 (sample SAMN12179537, study PRJNA552185) | sponge metagenome | biome: deep-sea hydrothermal plumes; feature: spots directly above weak diffusing fluid; material: sea water; isolation source: sponge from the Swan site of a hydrothermal vent ...
AGAGATCGCAAATTCTATAGTTAGCTAGCTGCTCACACGTAATACAGCCCGGATATTATCCAATTATACAAACAAAAAAGTGGGCGTGGCCTAAAATTTAGCGGCGCGCTTACGCGCGCCTGTGGATGGAACCCCATTACGAATTTTCTGTATCCGCCACTGCAAAGGTTGTGATGCTACATTGCTTGTACAGTTATAAGCTATGTATGTGAACATTGTATACACGTAATAACATAGATTATCTATATACGGCACTTGTGTACAAGACTACTACAATGCAGTCTCTATTTTCCCATAGCCATAGGTCCGATCGCTACGAATGGAGACACCTTTGGCTCCGGTGTAGGGGATATCAATTTGAAGCGACTCAACTGTACTGGGAGTGAAAGCAATCTCACTCAGTGTCCTGTTGTTTCCTCCGGGTTTGGATCATTTGATCCTCTGTGTAATCACCAGAGCGATCCTGGCGTCCTTTGTCCCCGTAAGAACAGCACTGCTTTCTCTCCTCGTTTCAATATTATTGTTGTTGTTTGCTTAATTAGGGCCTGATCCACCATGTGCCGAAGGTGAAAGTAGACTCTCAGGAGGTCGTATCAGCTCAGAGGGCTTTGTAGAGACTTGCTATAATGGCCACTGGGGCACTGTTTGTCACCTCGGCTGGGACGACATTGATGCTAATGTGCTCTGTTCAGAGCTTGGTTTCAGCAATAATGGTCAGTAGTGTAATTATAGTCATGCATGCAGTAGGTAAACTTGCATTCACACACAATATTATGATCACATAGTCATTGCTACTATTACGCGATGGTCATTGCGACTGCACTAGTGAGCCAATTTTACCTTTTTGTGTTAACATTTCTTCTGTTTTTATGAATTAGGGTCTATTGCAATACGCTTTGGAGACCTCGGAAAAGGTGATGGTCTGGTTTTGAGATCGTTAGTGAACTGCAGTGGCAATGAGAGCAGTTTGAGCTCCTGCCCAGGTCCAGTTGTTGGAGACCACTTGTGTTCGCATAGGTCAGATGCCGGTGCCATTTGTGTCAGTAAGTTCAGTTGAATGAAGCTTTTGACAGGATTGAACTATTCGTATACGAACATATATTTATTGTGTCTGTGATGTAATGCACAGATCCTAACAACACCTGTACAAACGGAGATATGCGATTGGTCGATGGAGATACTCCCAACGAGGGGAGACTGGAGGTTTGCTATTTCAATCATTGGGGCACTGTATGCGACGACGACTTTGATAGCGTTGAGGCGGCTCTCGTGTGCAGAGTGCTAGGATTTGAGGAGGAAGGTGACCATTATGTGTGTGTGTGCATGTGTGGTTGCAATTAGCTGACAGTGCTTGGGCACATGCAGTGCCAACGAAGCCAGCCAGAGTGACTTACTTACCGGCCCCCATAGAAGTTCATCTTAGGCTAGCCATATGTCCGACCACTTAACGCCTTTGGCAGGGCCGTGTCGACTTAATGGCCGCCCTTTTAATGATATAAACAACTGCTGACAAGAGTACCGAGCTCGATCACTCACACTCTACCCCACACTCGTTCGTGCAGGAGCTGTTGGCCTTCACGGTGGTTACTTTGGAGAAGGAGTTGGATTGATTTTCCTTGACAATTTAGAGTGTTTGGGTAACGAGAGCAGTCTCTTTGATTGCGAGCACGAGGGCATTCGACAGAGCAACTGCTTTCACAATGAAGACGTCAGTGTATTGTGTCAAGGTAAGATCATCAGATTAGATATACTGCCCTTGACAACAATTGGTTCAAGTGTTACCACTTATCAAGCACTTATAAAAGCAACCTCGGTTGGAAGCCGCATAATGTGTACACGCAATCTCATTCGAAGGTGTTTTAGCAGAATTAATTTTTGAGTATTTGGTACACTAATTAAGTGCTTTTGTCTTTTGTGCACCTTTGCAACAAAGTACATGTAGTAGCTAGCACAAACAATTGGTGTGTGTGTGTATTAGCTGTGTGGTTTACTATACGAGCTACTAATAATATTATAACTAGTTTGTTGCAAGGGTGCACAGTACTTCCGGATGCTTGCATGCTCCTGCCTCTAAGAACTAATATTTGGCTGGAAAATCAACAGCTCAGTTGCTAGTTATTGTTTTTGCTAGGCACCTGTATAGAGAAAACCGTGCTGCCTTGATTATTTGTATTTGTGCTAATTCCATAGACCCCTACTTAATAGCTAGATAGTAACCGTGCTGCCTTGTTTATTTGTATTCCATAGACCCCTACTTAATGTAGCTAGATAAACGTGCTTCCTTGTTTATGTTTATGTGTTTACATCAAAAGTAAATGTTTTTGTTCCTGCTCTCTGATAGCTGCTAATAGCTCGTGTATCAATGGAGAGATTCGATTGGTCAACGGGAGTGGGCCTCACTCGGGTCGTGTGGAGGTGTGCTTCAACGGTCGGTTTGGGACGGTGTGTGATGACAGATGGGACACTGATGATGCCACTGTTGTCTGTAACCAACTAGGCTACACTGGGGAAGGTGCGTGCCTCAGGCCAATTGGCATAGTAACATACATTACACAAATAGAGAGATCAAACTGTCTAGGTAATTATGTGTTTGGCACACCTGACTATAATTATGTTTTCATTTTATTACTGTTTTTTGAGAGTAATAACTTTTTACACGTGTAGCTAGTGTAGCTACACAAGTGCTACACAATCGCATTCTTGTGTTTTCTTGTCTGTATAGTTGCATGAATGTGGCTACGTAGCGATGTTGTGCTCACTAGCTTCAGTGTTGTGTGTGTGTGTGTGTGTGTGTGTGTGTGTGTGTGATATTAGATGCGGTTGGGTTGGCTGGAGCTTTCTACGGAGAAGGAACTGGTCCAATCTTCCTTGACGACACCGAATGTAACCCTAGCAACCACTCCACGCTCATCTCGTGCTTTGACATTGAGAACGAGGCTGGAGTGCACAACTGTGATCATACCGAGGATGCTTCTGTCATATGCCCAAATATACGTACGTAAGCTCATTCTTGAGGATGCTTCTGTCATATGCCCCAATATACGTACGTAAGCTACGTACATCACTGCTCTGAGCTGAATGATCAATAAATTTAGCTCAATATTTAGACCTTATGTTTTAGTTTACAAGAGCATGGCTAACCACTTTTGCTAGCAATACAGTATAGAGCAAAATGTTCATGGAATGTTTGACTTCCACGAACATTATTCAACGAAAATTGTTTGACCAGCTAGCCAGCTAGATTAGGGTCAGTATACGCGGAAAAGTCAACCACGAATCAGCGAAAAAAAATTATGGCCATTCCACAAAAATTAAGTTCCATGAACATTTTGCGCTATACGGTATATTAGTCATACTTGACATGTTGTAGCCAATGTACAAAACTAATTTCTCTCTCTCTGGTGTGCCTGTTTGTATACATAGACAAAGTAGTCTATTTGTTGAAACAGATTTTGTTTTGCCAACCAATAGTTACAAATGGTACTTGCCTCAACGGCGACATTCGTCTGGCGGATGGGAACAGTTCGTACGAGGGTCGTGTGGAGGTGTGTCTGGATGGGGAATGGGGAACGGTTTGTGACAACTTCTGGACTGTTAACGACGCAGTTGTCGTGTGTAAGCAGCTGAAGCTGGGCACTATTGACGTAAAGGCGCTTAAAAACGCTAATTTCGGACCAGGAGTAGGGAGCATTCTTCTCGATCAAATATTCTGCAATGGCGGCGAGGACAAGCTCACTAACTGCATTCATTTCCCGGTAGAGCCCGGGTCATGCTCACACGAACAAGATGCAAGTGTCGTCTGCTCAGGTACGTACGTACACATAATTATATATACGTACACAATGTACAATGCAAGTGTCGTCTGCTCAGGCACGTACACATAATTATATATACGTACACAATGTACAATGCAAGTGTCGTCTGCTCAGGTACGTACACATAATTATATATACGTACACAATGTACAATGCAATAAATGAAGTATTTCATCGTGTATGTGTGTACAGTTTATTTGGTTGCTCGGAGTTTAACTGTATCCACTGTACACGAACGAGTAGGCTGTGTATTGACAATAATTATACGTACACTGACAGTACACATAGTTAGAAAACTCCCATTTTTACGAAGAGTATAGTATGCCAAGTTCTGATTGAGCACGACCCAAACAAATAAACGCCTTTGCTTCAATTTATTCATTTCGCCACATGCAGGGTCCTCGTGTAATGACGGTGACGTTCGATTGGTCGATGGACTAGTCCCATCAGAGGGTCGGGTGGAGATATGCATCAATGGACAGTTTGGGACGGTGTGTGATGACATGTGGGACAGTAAAGATGCAGCTGTTGTCTGCAATCAACTCGGCTACAACGAAGGAAGAGGTACGTGAGCATTTCAATCTCTCTTCAACAAACACAATAATGTAGAGCTCTAGCTACAAACCATGGTATACCGCGACTGTGCTGTATTGGAATATATATGTACTGAGCCTAAGGGCACAGGCTTGAGGGTGAGTGCATGCATTTATATATTCCAATATAGCGCGCGAGGTGCCATTATTATGGTTTATCTGTTATATACCACGTGCGCGCATAAACATGGCGTCTCATTAACCAAGGAAGAATGCTCCTTGAGGCTCTTCTACGTCTTCTATAAAAGAAACAAGCTGTTGCCAAGTCTTAAAAAATTTTCTGGGGACGTATCAGTACTTTTCATGTCTCCATTTCTATATCTATGTATACATAATAATTATTAGTATTATTATTATAGTGTATATTACAGCTAGAAGAGTATAGCAGTAACTATGTGTACATCTCTCTCTTAATTACTCTCTCTCTCTCTCTCTCATTGTCACAGGTGCTGTAGCTCTGCCGTTGGCTTTCTTTGGCTCTGGCAGTACTCAAATTCTATTGGACGATGTGGAATGCGTTGGCAACGAGACAGAGTTGCTGAGTTGTCCCCACAAGCGTGACCCTCAGCTGTGCTTTAGATTTGAGGATGCGGGAGTAATTTGTGAGAGTGAGTGGATGTCTGTCAGTGGGTGTTTCCTAGTTCTCGTATTGTTAGGCCATTATACTGATATAGTAGACAACACGCCTCATGACAGTAATTAATTAATGGCTTCATTCGTTATTATTAATTTAAGTTCCGAGTACAGTGACGTAAACAACAGATGCTGTACGTTGTGCAATAATTACGTCACCAATGCAATGCAACAATACAGTGTCAATTTCTGTCTCTCCTGTATGCATGCATGTTGCTATTATATCACGTACATCATTATCATAAAACTGGTAAGCACCGTATTATATCACATGACGTGCAGGTGCTAATGACAGTCTAATCTGTGAAAATGGTGACATTCGATTGACTGGAGGATCTGGGCCGTATGAAGGGAACGTGGAGGTATGCTTCAGCGGGAACTGGGGCACAGTGTGTCAGGACAACTGGGACTATGTTGATGCGGCAACAGTCTGTCGTATCCTAGGCTACGAGTCTCAATACACACTCCCCACGCGATCGGCCTATTTCGGAGTAGCTACCGGCATCATCTTCCTCACCAATGTGCAGTGTGTAGGGAATGAGACTAATATACTGCAGTGTGTCAGCCATAACCCAGGAGATCACGACTGCTCCCATTTCCTGGATGCTGGGGCCATCTGCTCGGGTAAGTTCTACTAACTGTCATGCAGGGAGCACATATTATACGTATGCATGCATAATATAGCTATGCATAATTATACGGAAGTACTGTTGAGTGTTCGTTGTAAGCAGCTCTGGGAGAGGAGTTTGTTCCAACTGTGTCTTCGTATGCAACACCACACTAGCTTTGTTGTGTATACAAGTGTCATTGTATTTCCTTGCAACTTGTGTGGGTTACCGGTGGGATTTGTGGGCTGCAGGTGGTCAATGTTAGCCACCCACTCTGGTGGCACCTCATAGGCTGCATTGACCACCTGTTGTGTCTGCACTGACCACACGATGATATTATGGGTGACACGTACATACATGCGCAGCAGTTTGAGTCAATCGTGCGTTCATTTGACTACCGGAAAAAAGTGAACCATAGAATATAATATAATAGTGAAGTGACTATCGAAGCTATAATTTGACCAGCTGTCGAACAACAGTACAAGAAATATTAAAAAATTACTTAATTAAGCATGCATGGGCTAATAAAAAAAGGTATAATTGAACGCAAAAAAACATAAAAAATATTCTTGCTAGCTATGTGTGTAATGCTCATACAACGAATACTAGCATCAGTAGGTACAAGCAGACACACCAAATGCACTCATAAATATTGAGTCAACTCCCTTTCCCTCTCTCCCTCTCGCTCTCACAGTGAGTGACGTCAACTCGACGTTTGATTGCGAGGCTGGGGATATGAGACTGGTGGGAGGGGATTCCCCCAACGAGGGCCGTGTGGAGTTATGCATCAACGGAGAGTGGGGCACGGTGTGTGACGATGGGTGGGGATTACGTGAGGCAAGGGTCGTCTGTAATGCACTCGGCTACGGAACAGAAGGTGAGGTCACATTGAATCTATATCGTATTGTGTAGACTTGAATGCATTTTGAGTGCCTCCATTGTCATATCCCACATCTTATCACAACAAAACTAATTCTGGCCGCGCATAATAATATAATTATCCTATTATGTACATTGTAGCTATAATTTAACCTGTACAATGACATCCACACCCACACACACCCACGTACATACACATCCACTCATGCATAAAAGCAAACACTCGTACATAAAATAACATCATCCGTACACACGCACACGCACACACAATCCTCAATCTACAAATGTTTTCAGGGGCACAAAGTGTAGGCAGAGCTTCCTTTGGACGGGGTCGTGGTGAGATCCTCATGGCCAATCTGAGATGCTCTGGTACTGAGAGCAGTTTGTTTGACTGTCCTCTGACTGGACCCGGACACTTCTGTCTGCACAGGGAAGATGCTGGCGTCATCTGCAAACGTAATTAAGCTGACTCACTGTACAATCAATGTCTAATGTATCCTTCCTGAGCATTTGTAATTTTTTCTTAGGCCTGTAGAGGATCTAGAGAGAGGATTGTATTTCAGGAAGATAATACGTATACCTGCATGTTATACTGTCATTCTAAAACCCTGTGTATACGTACATAGCCACCTATAAAAATTATGCATGGTTCTGACCTTTGTACCAGGCCTAGCATTACTCTTTGTTGTCTCTTTGCACAGCTCCATCGTGTTATGATGGAGAGGTTCGACTGGTCAATGGTCAAGGGCCGTGGGAGGGCGAGGTGGAAGTATGTCAGGATAGAGAGTGGAGCGGGAGCGTTTGTGACAACACTTGGAGAAACAAAGAAGCTGAAGTGGTCTGTCAACAGCTGGATTATTCCCGTCAAGGTATGCACACATCTGCATGTTGGACTGCAGGTGTCTGTACATGTGTAGCCATAGTTACAGCTGAAGAGATAGACTTGCGAAGCTCTCTACTGTGCTCTAGCAACTAACTAGCTAGCTAGCTGCAGTGCACTGGTGCACAAAAAAATTGTCATTACTGTAAACCAGCTTCAGAACATTCATTGTTAATGTGGCTTTTGCGTAAAGTGTCAGCTATTCAAATGTTGTGCTTTAATTGGTACAGTAAAATTATCTGTATTCATCATGCATTGCTCGTGACTGACTCTCCACTGCACGCACGTGTACAGGTGCCTTGGCTACTCGTGGTCGATTCTTCGGACAAGAAGTATCTCCGATATTGTTACAGTTTGTTAACTGCCGTGGTAACGAGAGCTCGCTTCTCGATTGTTTCTTCTCTCCGTCTTCTTCCCTGTGTTTTGATAACGGCATTGCTGGAGTCATATGTCCCACAAGTGAGTAAAGTGGTCAATATAGCTAGCTAGCTGTTTTACATTCTACATGTCTTACCAAAATCGGGCTAGTTAAATTATGCACTGTCATTTTTTTCAAAGAAAATGACACAGAGAAAGAGGGGTAGGACTGTGGCTTTGAAAGGCCATAAAACTAATTCTGATGCAATTGAACCGGCGTTGTTTATTAAGTATTTCAGTATTTCATAGCTCTAGTTATTAATGGCTATTAATTGTTACAGATGAGACACTCAACTGCACGACGGGAGCGATTCGTCTGGCGGACGGGACCAACGAGTACGAGGGTCGGGTGGAAGTGTGTCTACACGGTCGCTGGGGGACTGTGTGCGATGACAGCTGGGATAGAAGAGACGCTCAAGTTGTGTGTCGAGAATTGGGCTACTTAGGTAATCACTGTACCATACTAATATTCAGCACTTCTTATTACGTACCTTTTCGAACTGTATATACAACTCGTATATAGCAAGCTAGCTACGCGATTAACAAATCAATTGCCATTGCTGTTTTTCAATAGGATTAGGATATGTACGTATGCTTGCATGGCCTCAGTGCTGTCAATGTAGTAATGTTTGTGTGTGTGTAGGTAACGATAGTCTTGGAGTGGCAGTGCCGGCAAGAAGAGCTCAGTTTGGAGCTGGAGATGGTTTTATCATCCTGGACGAAGTCAGCTGCAATGGATCGGAGCTATCTCTGTTGCAATGCAGAGCTTCCGAGATTGGATCACATAACTGCAGACCAACAGAAGATGCATCCGTCTACTGTCCAAGTACGCATGCAGCAACGCTTGTACCTGTAGTACGTAGCATTCGGAGTGAACACTTTTCACCTTCTATAAAGCTATAATTATTATGATGCTGAACTCGATGTAGCGTATAGCGTCAGGAAACGCTCAATTGTTCTATTCTAGTGTAGTGTCAGCGTTTTGACGCTGCTAGGGTCATAATTATTATTATCTAGGCTTAATTAAATTTTAGCAATTCTAGTTACTATTCCAATTCTCTCCTAGACCCTGGGGCCCCTTGTGTAAATGGAGATGTGAGATTGGCTGATGGGGAGGCAGACGACAGAGGGAGGGTGGAGATGTGTGTGGGTGGAGTCTGGAACACCATCTGTGCGGATAGACTGTGGAACGATGAGGAAGCCAGAACCGTGTGTCGACAACTAAACTTTACTTCCCCCGAGAGTGAGTATGCACACATGCATGCATGCACACATGCATGCACACATGCATGCACACACACATGCGTGTATCTTTGTTCATTAGCTGTAAAAATATGCACCACAAAACTATCTCGATACCGTATATAGCTATAGCGGGAAATTTTCATTGGATTTTTATTTTCTTACGGGGAGAGCCCTATGAAAATCTAGACAGTAGGCTACTATGATGACGTGCTCAGGGCATACAACGAAAATAAGACCACGAAAATACACTTTTAAAGGGCCTGATAACGAAAATTTAAATTTCCCGCTAGCTAGCTATACGATAATTATATGATAAATTATGGTCTACAGGAATTGTGTAGCTCCACTGCTGCATGTTCCTACTAGTTATGTGTACGTATAAATAATTTATATCAAACACATTATTATGTTCGTATGTACGTAGCTGCTTACAACAAGTGCCTCTAGTATTTCCTCTAACGACTGTTTGTACGTACGTAGCTAGCTGCGTACGTATATGCAGCTCTGCAACTGTAGCTCCTAGCAGACCTTTGGCTTGCTCTTGCTATAATGGTACATGCCATAGCAAAATGGTACATGTCGTAGCAAGAAACATACTTCGCTTTGCTTTGAACAAGCTAACTATGTTACACCCCTTCCCCCTCCCCCCACAAAGATGCCGTGTCCATTATTGCTGGCGGTGGGAGCGGCCCAATACAGATTGGACACTACCAATGCACAGGAAATGAGACCAGTCTCGTTGACTGCCCTGTCGCTTCATTTGCACTGATTGCCTTCAGCTGCTCATCACACACTCAAGATGCTGGTGTTGTCTGTGTACCAGGTGCGTATAATAATACCACATATCTACTTATGTATGCCATTATTATTAGTGTGTTTGTCTGTAGATATAGTGCCTAGCTAAACTTGTATAGCTAGTTGTACTTTATATAATCACTTTAACTGGAGTATGTTTGGATGGTCCGATAGTGGCATCTCTAGAGAGCACCCTACCTCTCTACAGTTTACTATAATAAATTATATCTACTCAGTATTATAATTATACTGTTAGCAGCATTTCCAAACTTCAACAAATGAACTCAGACTGTGTCCTAAAACTGTTACCTAGCATAAATTTACCTCTCAGGAGCATGACCTCATGTACGTACCTAGTTTTTTATTTCTAACGAATAACAGCAGTGCACAAACATGCAGCCACTGCACTGAGCCACCACACCTCAACAGCCAGAGTACTAGCTAGCTCAGTAGGTAGCTACCTATTAAAAACGGGTACTAATTTTTAGCGATTTCGTGATTATCATTAAATTTTGTCCGCGTTAATAAAACATTTGTCCGCGTTTCTTATTGAATTTGGTAAATTTGGTGCGAATCGCCAAAATGAGTACCATAAAAACAGAAAAAATCTGAAGTCGCCAAAATTACTACCCGTCTTTAATAGTAACATTAAGGTAACCAACAATTGGAGCATCCACCTAATGTTGCCAAACTAACGAAAATTAGGTTAGCATGTAATGTTGTAGAACTGAAGGTCATTGGTTTTGATATGCAAATAATTACATCAACTGCCAGGTCATCAGTTCAGCACAGTTGGTTAAGTGGTCGGTCTTCAAAGAAAGAGGGTTATGAAGGTTCAGGTTCAAGTCTGGTCCAGGCGAGAATATTTTCACAAACAAACAAAAAATTAATGCGAAAATAAAATTGTGTGCATAGCTAGCTACCATAAAATGCGAAAACAAAATGAGCGTTGCAGCATAGAAAAAAAAAAAAAAAAGTGTGTGTGTAGCATGCCCCTATAAACACACACACTTTTTTTTTTCATTCTCCAACGTGTTATAATAATGATCAATACGCTCTCACACACACAGCTACTGTGTTTGTATTTGCCTGTGGTTGATGGTTCTAGTAGTATAGTCATGTTTGTATGTAGAGTCAGTACCTATAAACTCTCTGAGTATTTGTACTGAGCACATGAGTAATTGAGACACATACGTAGCTTTGTATCACTTTATATAGAATAATCGCTAGAATCGCAAATTCTTAACCCTATTCCATATCATCGCTCAATGCGTCCACCAT
>VSKX01068455.1_pt1 | contig 11146 bp, 6 predicted proteins | sample 4799481 | NCBI WGS metagenome assembly VSKX01 (sample SAMN12179537, study PRJNA552185) | sponge metagenome | biome: deep-sea hydrothermal plumes; feature: spots directly above weak diffusing fluid; material: sea water; isolation source: sponge from the Swan site of a hydrothermal vent ...
AATGAGAAGCCCGGGTCATCAAAACATTATCAAGTATGCTTCAAACTTAATTGTCTTGCTATCTATTTCCAACTACCTCCAGTACTGTTTCAAGCACGCAGACGATAATGAATGCTGTGTAAACATTACATTAGCTGAAGCTCTTGCAAGCGCTGCTCTGATCACAGTATTACAGAGGAATGTAAACATGCCACAACCTACTCTGAAATTATAGGAGAGAACAACTCAGTCTAACTCATAATACGACACAACAAAATGCAATGCATGTGCAGTCAGTTACGTCAGTTGTGGTGGATATTGCCTGCCTGCCCGAATAGAACACACTTCTATTCTCATGCGTTGCGTTTGCGTCGCATTTTGTTGAGTCGTAATGTGAGTTAGACTGAGTTGTTCTCTCCTATAATGTCAGGGTAGTGCTAGTAGGTGAAAGGGGTGGCTTAATTATAAGTGGTTCGGTTACACAGTGCATACATGTACAGTGCTTTCATGCACCTTTGCAACAAGCTAGAAAAACCAACACAATACAGTACACTTCACTGCACACATCTACTTGTGGTTGTGTATAGTTACTATGTGTGGTTTGCATGTACTCCAGCTTGTTGCAAAGGTTTGCATGTACTGCCCTTTGCAGGTAAATAGTAAATGGCAAAAAACCCACTTGAGATAAGTGTAACAGTTTACACCTATCGAAGGTCTTATGTAAACTGTTCCACTTATCTCAAGTGGTGTTTTGCCATTTACTATTTGCCCCATGTACTCAGCTGTAACCAAACCACTTATAAACCACCCCTTTCTCCTACTAGCACTAGACAACTGTTGTGCAATTCACTGTAACTGTAACTGATGCACCACTGGACACTGTCCTGTCATAATTATTGTGAATAAAATTAATATTAAACACTAAAATTCTCTTCTTCTCTAAGATAAATTGTGTATATAGCACCAGACTAATTGCTACACCTTTGCACTTGAAGGAATTGGAATAACAGCAACAAACAAAGTGGAGACAGTTTGGAGACAGTTTGGTAGGTGTGAGCTAGGGTATTCAATAAAAATGCAACCAGAGTTTACTGTAAGGGTCAGACATTAGCTATTAGTGATAAACCAATAGAATTTTAAGACCTTGTGACATAATTTCTCAGTGCAGTTCACAGCGGTGATACCTGGCCACAGACACCAGCTGCTCTCCTGGTTGTCAATGGATACCAAGCAAATGTGGAGGCTGAAGCTTTATAAAAAACTATCAATAACCAACCATGGGAAAATTCATAACTCTAAGATCAACATTTCTTGAATTCACATCAACATGTCTTCAAATTGAATGACAGTAGGTGCTAATAATTAAACCATGCACACCTAGTTACCATGCAAAGGTTGCTGGCAACAAAATGCCAGTGGCATGTTTTCACGCAGAAATGTCCACTGTAACAAAATAGCTACTCGTGTGGGGGGTCAATGTTCCTTTGGAATGTTTATTAAACAATAATTATACTACAAACTGTACAAGTAACATGTGCTCTTATATAGTAGCCTACGCATTATATCACTATGTAGCAATGAAGCACTTACAAACAGCAAAGGATGTTTTTCAAAACATGGAAGTAAAACAGGGAAATGTTTTCGCTGGAGCTATGTAGCATGCTACACACAAATGCACAAACCGACGGAGTCAATAGAATGCAAAACTTGCAGATGGAATTATCACACTGCAAACAATAGCCCCGTTGCTTAGCAATGGCGACAGGTACACACTGCCTTGAAATAAGCAACGACAATATTTTAAAATTAGTAGCTGATTGTGAACACACACTTGCACGATTTCCAATCAGTGTGTTTTGATTGAAAGCTGTTGAGTCAACAAGTCCCCACGCATGACATAATGGTCAGCTTGTACACGCATGCATGTAAATGTCCCCTGGGGCTTTGTTAGAAGTGGTCATGTGACTTACCAGGCCCTCCCCTTCCGGACTTTGACCTTGGAGTGAATGTCTCTTCTTTAACTAAATCAATTACCTATACGTATGTGTGTGTGTGTGTGTGTATGTGCGTGTGTGTGTGTGTGTGTGTGTGTGCGTGTGTGTGTGTGTGTGCGTGTGAGGGGGGAGGGTGAGAAGTACATATTGTACGGTTGGTACATTTCGAGGGAGGGGGGGGGGGGTTATTTTCGTGGATTTCGTGGGTCATCAAGCAGCACAAAAATTTAATTTTATAGTTCTGCACATGCTCATCACATGTCAACAACCCTCAAAAATCTACGAATAAAGCCATCAGTATCAATGCATGAAAGTTTCAACCCTTGAAGTTTACCAATTGTACGTACAGTACCATAATTATTATTATCAAGAGTGTATAAAGCAGGAGAGTGATAGCGCTGCACAAACATTGTGCACAAAGAAACATGACTTGCACACGATAAAACCTTGCACGCTATCAAATATCGTGCACTGTTATCGTAATCTGTTCGTAAAATACCTGTTGCAAATGACCACGCCCCCTAGCTACATCAAGATTAATGTTTTACTAACCAATTACAAGCAGTTTACGATATTTGATCACGTGCAAGTCACATTACATTGTGCACAGTGTTTGTGCAGTGCTCTATCAGCAGTTAACACTCTCTCTCCTTTATATACGCTTGATAGTACACCGTAGAAGATGGTTAATAAGCACACACGCTTATAGGAACAGTAGCAAAAAGATGCGTTTATTAACCAAGTGTGCTTGTTATAGAATTCAAAATTAGCCACACCCAGTGCGATATGCGCTTATTAGGAAATATGCGCTTAATAACCAGTTTCTACAGTACAGTCACTGTGCCTGTATTGCTACAACAGTGTTTTGCATATGAAAAACCTTTGCAATTGAGCAAAATTAGAAGAAATGAACACACTTTTATTAGCAATAGTAGACCCTCAATAGTGGACAGACACTACACAACAGACATAGCTCAGGCTCATTCTACTACAAAAAACCTCTGAATAGCGAACACATCCTCTCAAGTGCCTGCTATTCAGATACTAGTTTACTACATACAATCTGTTTATGTACAGCGGCGCCTCTTAATCGAAGCTGGAGCAAAAACAGCACATTCTGGAACGTCAAAACAACGAGGGAAAAAAACACCTCAGCAGTCAGAAAGTTGACGCTATACTCTCTTAATCGATGCAGGAGCAAAAACAGTAGATTGCTAATGAAGATTACAATTGCTCTTACGCCAAAACAGGAAAAAAACAACCTCAGAGGTTATCACATGAGATTGCTATTACAGTTCTTAATCGAATCTGGAGCAAAAACAGTACATTCTAATGAAAATTAGATTTGCTCTAACGTCAAAACTAAGAGGAACCAAACTAAACAAGCTTCCTAGTATTGACAGTACGCTGATATAAACAGCAATAAGCATTTAGCTGCTTCACATGCAAGTAAACAGGTTCGTTATGTAATTATCCAGACAATAACATGTCTGGATACTAGAGATATAATTTCATAGAGTACTTTCATGTGTAGAATGTTATTGGCTTGTGGCAACACTTAGTAATCGTCCCACAATGGCCTGTTGGCAAACATGACATGAGAAGAGTCGTACTCTTGCAAAGGAATGGTTCTCATGACTCAAAGAAGCTCCATTTGTGGTTAAAGGAAATGAGGTAATGCAATATAGTCCACGAAGATACGCAAACAGGTCAAGTGTGTGTACGTTATCCCATAGTGTGGATTGCACCGACCAACACTTGGTTAGATTGTGAAGGAATCTCTGTAATGCATACTCTCTTTTGAAAGGTTTTCGGCATACAGGAAAATACTAATCTACGTCATACAATACACATCATGGGATGGGACAGAGCTCTAAAGTTACACAATCTACCACTTGCAATGTATGTACATTGTATGTATGTACATGTACCAAGTTTACAAAGTACACATGCACGTCATGCACACATACACGTGCACACATGTACAACCACATGTACATACATGTACAACCACATGTACATACATGTACATACATGTACAACCACATGTACATACATGTACAACAACATGTACATACATGTACACATGCATGTGCACATGTATCATAGTCATGTATACTGTACTTCAGCGTAGATCGGACATGCATCATATAGTGCCTATGCAAGGTAATAATGTATTAAGGCAGATTCACAATACGATACAAGAGGTCATGTCCTGGTCATAACGCGACACAATAATAGAATATTAAGTTTATTCCTACATTGAACGCAGGTGACGCCCCCCCTCCCCAAGGAGCTTGCATTGTGTCATATTGTGAGCCTGTCTTTACACACATTGGCTATTTCCAACACTCTGTCAATCATTCCTTAGGTCTGAAACACACTCAATTTTATCTGCAACACATCGATTGACGATCTGTGACTAACTTCCTCCCGGAGGTTGCAATGTCATTTACTATACAAACATGTCCGTCTATAATTTCATCACATGTGTGTGTGGTACTTATATTACGTCAATCTCTATGACCTGTGTCTAACTTCCTCCCGGAGGCTAGTGATGTTTTACTGGTCAATCAACTCTCACCTCATCCGGTATTCTGAGGTACTTGATGGTACTTCCTCTGACAAAGCACTCGGGCATCTTCCAAAATCTATCTCCGTCCTGCATGGACAGAGGAGAGCAAACACTTGACATGCAGTGCAGTGTATTACAGTGCTTATGGACAAGGAGGCAAATTTGCCCAGACATTTTATGCCATACAGACGTTATCTCTATACCTATAGTAAAGTAAAATGAAATGGGAGGACATTTTTATGAAATGACCGCAAAATGTCTGGTGTATATCACAAGCATTAGTGTATTTCGTTCTTAAACAGGGTTGTTAGACATCCTTTCAACGAATATCAACTTCCTAAGTTGGTATTAAGACACTACAGAATTAAGCCTAGTTCACAATAATTATTATAACGCTGGAAATTACGAAGCACCAGTAGCACGAGAAACATATTTTGATGCTACTGACACTATAATTATAAGCTCTAGCGTCATACTGTGAACCAGGCTTGATGCTATTGACGCTACAGTACATAAGCTCCAGCGTCATACTGTGAACCAGGATTGATGCTCCAGTGTGTCATAATGTGAACCAGGCTTTAGTCTAGCCGCAACCCTGGTGGGTGTGGCCAGTGGGTGTGGCCTCACCCGTGAGGTGCAGATGACCTCTCTCAGTTGTATGTTCATCCAGTTGTCACAGTTGACAAGGTGACCGTTGTACGTCTCACCATTCTTCAGTTCAACCAGCTGCAAGAAAAACAGTAACCATAGCAACCATGTACACGTGTACCACAACACATAGCTCTCGTTTCTACTGTTCAATTGTACTGCCTCATTCTGCAGACGCAAACACAACAAATGCTAAAAAATAGGCAAGATTTTGATCCATAATTAATTACTGATTTCAACGTATCATCTGAAATAGGTGCTTAAAAGCTACCTAATACACGTTTTAGTTTTTAAATTGGACACACAAAACTTAAGTTATGTGCACTCGATGTTAGCTATCAAAATGGTATTTTTGGGGGGGCCCAAAAACCACCCGATTTGAAGTAAAAATAAATTACTGAACTATCTGAAATGGCTATCAAAGAGCTACCTGTTTTAGTACGGAAATTGGCCATTCCAAACTCAAGTCATGGGCTCTCAAAGTTCGCTGCTGAAACGAATTACTTACTACACAAGTGCACATAACATAATTACTGTATAGCAGGTAATTTCGTGTGGCTAAAAAGTTTCGTTAAATTGCGTCATGTGAGCCAGATTGTTGGTTACGCCCACTATTTGAGTGATAAATGTTCGTTTTTAGCCAGAACGAAATAAAGAAAAGCACGAAAATTACCTGCTATACAGTATACTGTAGTAGTTAGCTTTTTTAAGTTTTTTATGCAATGATCTTTACCTACGTTCTTATGTGGAGTATACCCTACAACATCCACTGCCCTACAACATCCACTGTATGCTTGAATACACGTACATACAACCCATGCACTACAACTCTAGCAAATGAACACCCTGAAGCATACCATAATACACTAAAAAAATTCTGGTAATTGGGTATTGGTCGCCATACCTACGACATACCATAGGATGGCCTTGTGCAGCCTTCAGCAACGACAAGGGAAGCTAAGCAGTGGGAGAAAAAAAATGAGTACTTGATATATGTGCAGTTACCTGAATGATACATACCATTTTGTTGTATAGCAGCGTACGTAGTCGAGCTTTTACTATGTCAGTGTAGTATTCAAGTGCCTTGAGTGGGCGTGGTTGGCCACACCCACTCTACTTCCTACCCACGTGGCAGAAAGGGGGCGTGACGGCCCACAAATCTCTGATCTGCAGTGCAGTACAGTAGCTGTGTGCAGTCTCTGCTCTGCTCTGCTTAAGAAAATTGTCCAGCAACGAAAAGAGGATTTATCAAGCATAAAATAAAAAAAGACTGGTATAAAAAGGCCATAAATAACATGAATTATTATTGAGCCACTGTTATAGTATAGAGTATAGTAGCTACATAAGGACATACTTAGATTTTAACTAGTCTAATGTTATTGTGTACACATATTTACATATGCACAGGGTAGATGTTGTTGTGTTAGTAATGGGCATGATTCTCGTGTTGCCATGACTACTTGTCTCGACAGCTGGGACATGCCAGGTTCACTCTCTGTCTGTTGCAGAATCCACACTTGAGGTCTTGCGGCTCAATTTCTCTATCCACCCATTTCCCGGGAGACGACCTGATGGTTCTGGGCCGGGGAAAACTCTTCAAATAGCATTCTATTTTGTTCAGTTCGTTTCGGAGGCCGAGTGAGAGAAGAACTGGTAAAAACTCCTCAAGGTCATCATTACACTCGATGGAGATTCCTTCGTACGAGCTTAACTGCATACAGAAAGGAAAGAGAGTAAGGCCACTGCATAATAAAGTAACGTAGCTACCTTATCGTGTATCTATTGTATAGCTATAGCTGGTTTATATAATAGGCAATGTGACGCTAGCATCAAAGCCCTGACGCTTACGAAGAACTATGTTTTTTACATATATCCACATGCAGGCATATATAATTATACATAATTATCATGCATACATCTGTCGACTTTATATGTATGTAACCTCCAGCGTCATATTAATAGCTGCTACCTATATACCCCATACTTATTAGTCTATCCTTACCCATTCACAAGAGTCCTTCAGTATAGCGTGTAGGAGAGTTTTGTACAGCTCCAGCTCTGAGCTGTTTAGTCCGCTGTTTTGTAGAGTGGTGATCATGGTGATGAATTGTTGTAAAGTTGCCAGGTGGCTCATTACTTCTTGTGCTGGACGTGTTAGATTGTCCACATCATACACTACTAGTGGCACATTCTCAATCAGTGTACTTCCCTACAATAAAAAAAAGTTCGTAGTAATGAATAGCATATTAACTTTATCGTCGTCAAGTATCTTGAAAAAGTGATCGATCAGTGGCTATTTCTATACAGCTCATCATTATTCGATCATCGCATTCGTAGATACACAGGTAAAAGTTATTCAAATTGATAATTTAGCAACTACCAGCAAAATGTACAAAAGCAAACAAATCTACCTGTGAAAATATGTCACCTTAAGTAATAATGTAGAGCTTGCGCATATAAAGTATAATACACTTCTATTATTATGTACGTGTATGCATGGGCGAGCGCTTACCACAAGTCTGTTTGTAGCTTGAATACCACTGATAACGTCAACAATGGCTATAGATGCGTTGGTTGGATGAACCTCCATTACTGTTGCCTGTCTCGTATGACAAGGACAACACTGCACCAGCTGTAAGCAGAGCGCTAGCAACAGTAGAGAGGAGACCGCGGTTACTGATACTTTACTGAACATTATTCTCGGAATTTGTTTGATACGGTTTTTGCTGTTTAAATTAGTCACTTTCTTCTCTTTGTGAGTCTTCTGAATGATTACCACTTCCGCCTCTTTCTTTTATAACTGATAGAGCTAAAAAAAAAGTGTGTGGTATAATTCCCAAACCTTGTAATTCTTGCATTTTTGCATTTTCCCCCTGTTATTGCCGAAATGTGACTTTCAGCAAACATCTATTCATGCTGGTTATATTAATATAATACAGTGTAAAGGTTGTTTTTGTGAGCTCACTCTGTACGTATAGATGCGTTAAAAACATGTGTGCATGTCTGGAAGTGGATTGTTATTGTGCGATAATTTGTAAACAAAGACTGTTGAGTACTAAAATAATATAGAAGGTTCTTATAACTTCTGCATAACATTTTAGCACTTACTCTTTCAGTATGTCGCAGGCAAGTTGCATATTTTATGTACAGCTGTCAGTGTATATAGATGTCTGTTGCGTGTAGAAAGAAACATATCATAATTATCCGAGAGTAGCTAATACTGAACAACCATGCAGTCAGCTTTGTGTCTTCTTTCTGTTATTATGAGATTAATAAGGTAAGAAGACTTGTAAAATGGAGACATTTAAAACTTGCTTTAATGTGTTTCGCATTATTGTGTAAACTAGTTTGGTCAACTGTTTAGACACTGAGAATCACCACTGAGGTTTCCTACTCTCTGCATGGAGGTACTTCTATTTGTATTTAAAACAAATGCATAATTATACATTCTGGCATGATGTAGCTATAAATTAGCTATAAGCGGTAATTATATTATTTATATTATACCCTTCGTAATGTGAAAATGCTTGTGGTTGGTACAGAGTGGTACCCATGCATGTTGATAATAACCTAAAAGTATAAGTAAACTTGATGTCAATACTGACAACTGTATTTATAATTGTATAATTATAGTAGTTTTTTGGGTATTTCTCTCCTAATTCTGTACAAATAGTAAATTGTGTGTGAAAACCTCTACACAATCTGAGTTGTTGTTAGCATAATTATGCTTGTATGTATGGAATAATAATACCCCGTTACAATTTTTCATTGTGCAATTATAAGCAGAAATTCAATTTCTCAAATTCCACTTAATATGGTAGAACGTCAGTTATCTACTTAGAGCGCACACTGGGTAGCTAAGCGAAAAGTCCGGATAATTAAATGGTCAGCCAGAGACTCTCCTTTGTTTGGCTTCACTGTTTTTTTGACTTGATACAGGTAGCTACTGCTTAAAACATCAACAGAATATTTGACTTGGTACGGGTAGCTACTGCTTAGTATCAACAGAATAATAATGATGACTTGTAATAGCTCAGCACATGCACAAAGAGCGAACGTAATACGATACAATTAAGGTACAAGAATAAGGCGCCACGTGTCACTGTGCATGAGCACTTGATGCCTTGCCCCTTTTTGCAACACTTTATGAATCTGGAAAGTTGAGGTTGGATAGCCGAAGTTCTACTGTAAGTTGATATTCATAGATTATTGATGATCAGTACGTTTAGTTGTGTCGCCTGCATGTGCATGTGTCAATCACATGCAGTTTCTGTATTTGAACACACACTGTTAAAATTAATGTCAACAATAATGTTTTGAAAGACAAACATATGGAGAGAAGGAAGTGATGTAAACACTCAAATGCCAAATTTAATGGAGTGTGCAATTGTTATACTATATATCCATACATACGTACACCACCATGCATGCAGTACACAATCATGTCTGGATATGCACCCTTGCATGCATGGTTCATTGTGTGTCTGCATGTCAACACATTGTGGGTGCAATGTATGGCCCCTTATATAGAGTGGGATGTTCCCACTTTAAATGAATTTTCTCATTGTATGAATTGTGCCGATGTACATGTAATCATGCATGCAGGTCAAACACATGCACCCATGCACACACTGTATATTGTTTACTGGAAGAATCCTATCACATGTCCTGTGTTTTATACGCATGTTAGGCTTCTGTCGTCATAGGTCAGTGCAGTCAAAGATAGCTATAGTCGACACTGCTGTACAGTGACTCTTCAATATTCTCTGTAAGTTATAAGTGCATGATCAGACAAGTAGCTATAATATACTAGTCTGGCTAGTTAGCTAATAGTCTGGCTAGAATCTATAGTGTTAATTGAGCAGGTATGGTTTTATGTATTTTAGGCACAGAAATTAACATCTTTCATACCGGTATAGTTTCTAGCTATATACTTGTACATTAAGCATTACTGTAACAGCATGCAGAGTAGATAAACACACAAAAACCTCTGCACGTTAATGTGTTTAATATGCATATAGCTGCTATACCTATAGCATCTGTTTGGTGCTTTAGTAGCTAGCTATACTATAGCTATACATGAATGTGTACACATGTATAGGGGCGTATAGGAAGTTGTGGTCGCATGCATGGGTGCGGTAGCCTTAAATGTTTTGCCAAGTGTATCCTGTTTCTTAGCTATATCAATTGGCAGTCATCCACTCACTATATGCAGGTGTGTTGCATACATTTAGCTACATATAATATTGTCACATGCAGTGACTGTGTGTGCATGCATGTGTGTATATATACTGTGAATATTGATCTATATTTCATAAATACCCCATCCCATGTATACAGTATTCTCTGTGAGCTTCTGGCCATATATATATAGCTACACTGTCAGTATGATCCTTCAAGCCAGTCTCTTCTCTGTGGTAGCCTTGTTAGCTGTAAGTTATCCAGGCTGCAGCCAGTGTGCAGGCATACAGCACAACCACAATACACCACCTGAGACTACTCTATTCGGACCGGCAGATATCAGTGGGAGTGGCACAAGAATCAGAGGGTTGAGAGAAACTAGAGATGCTGATTTCATTCTCGCAGGACTGTTCCCTGTACATTCGAGAGGATATTGCGAAGTTTTTAATCGTGTAAATATTGTTGAAGCCATGTTATTTGCACTAGATGTGATAAACTCTGACTCCAGCCTGCTGTCCAATATCACCTTAGGCTACGATATCCGGGATACCTGTTTCATCGAGCAGATTGGCCTCGATGAAGCCTCTGAGTTGCTGATCACCACATCCACTCAAACCGTATGTCCTGCAGTTAATAATCAGCAGTCGCTTGAGAATCAAACTGCTATTAACAGCTCTCTAATAACGATTGGTCTTGTGGGAGCAGCTTCTAGTTCCGTGTCAATTCCTATTGCTGGTCTCAGTCGACTATTCACTGTGCCTCAAATCAG
>VSKX01070973.1_pt1 | contig 11128 bp, 7 predicted proteins | sample 4799481 | NCBI WGS metagenome assembly VSKX01 (sample SAMN12179537, study PRJNA552185) | sponge metagenome | biome: deep-sea hydrothermal plumes; feature: spots directly above weak diffusing fluid; material: sea water; isolation source: sponge from the Swan site of a hydrothermal vent ...
CCAAACAGCAAGCCAAACAGCAAGCCAAACAGCAAGCCAAACAGCAAGCCAAACAGCAAGCCAAACAGCAAGCTAAACCTGAAGCACAAGTTACCACTACCAATACTTCGGACAGTTTTCAATTAGGTGACAATAACAGCCAAGTAAGTTATTGAATTTTATAGAATTGCATTTTTAAAAACACTTTCAATAATATGTTGAAATTCAATGAATTATAAAAAGTGTCCGAACTATTGCACTACAAAAAACACGGAAAACACCAAGTCTGTGCCAATACCTTCTCAAGCAGGCGTAAAAGCATCGACACCTGCCAAAAATATCACAAAGTTGCAGATAAACGACCATGTAAAGGTAGTAACTAGAACAGGTTGGCTTGGAGATACAGTTAAGGAAGGAAAGGTTGTTGTCTTAGAAGATTATGACACAGTAAAAGTAAAGCTAGATGGTGAAGCTACTGAAGGTAAGTTTGATATATCGAAAGTGACAAAAAAGATAAAGTCGCTACAAAAATAGTCACTCTAACTAGAAAATAAATTCCGTATGTTATTTCGAAGGGTTATAACTAGATATTTAAAGGAACGTCTATGGCGATTAAAAGTGTAACCTCCACGCCTCCACTTAACGCACCCATATTATCTGCTGAAAGCAGCGATTTATCAGCTTGTGAAGCCAGTACAGAAATAATAGATTTTTTTGAAGTAAATTCTGTTATTGAACAAACTGTAGGTGTGCAAAAAGACGCTTTATCTATAAAGCCAACCACAGACGAGCAATCTTCTGGTTATGTTACAAGCAAGGTTAAAGAAACCTTGAAACAAAAGGATGGTGCTATTAATGAGGTAAATGCTGAAGTCATTATAAAAGCTCAAGAGCTAAAGATTAATGCTGATAGAGCAAAGATGGTTCAAAAAGTACAAAAAACACTGGGCGCTCAAACTTCCTTCACTACTGAAGTAACGATAGAAGATGACGCTGGTAAAGGCATACTTCATCTTTATGAAGAGTTATGTAAGATAATCAGTGAATTGAATGAAACGATAGAATTATCTGTAGTGGAAAGAGATGCTTATGCAGCTCAATTTAATGATTTGTTCGATAAAAACTCAAAATTCAGGGTTATGCTTTTAGAGAGATTGTCATCACCCTCAAATGATGAACGTTTTTCACAAGAGGACTTAATTAACCATTTACGTGTAGAAGAAATATTTTTATATTTCCATTGTATAAGCCCTAAACAACTATCACAAATATTAAAAAATAAACTGCCTCTTATTGAACTTTCAACGAAGCGGTTTATTAGCATAGTAGTCATCGAACACATTTACAGTAAATTGGACGATAAATCCAAGTCAGTATTGCCAATTCGATGTATGCTCGAATATTCCGACGAGATAATTCAAGCAAAGAAAAACTTAATCATCCCTTCTTTAGTCATTAAAATGTCCACGGCTTTCATAGGACATGAAGCCAAACAACAATATATAGATTTATTTTCTAAGGACCCATATTCCGCTAAATTTTTTGAATCAAAATTCTTTCATGCCGTAGAGTCTTTTGAACAGAGTGAAGCCGTTAGCACTTTGGTAGAACCAGTTAAATACTGGATTGCAAAAGCAATTATAGATAGCAATAAACAGGATATTGCAAATGCACTATTTGCAATTTGTCAATTAAAAAAGATCATTGAACCAATCACTGACTTAGACAGTTTAAAACAAAATGAACACCTTGAACTTGCCTTAATGAAATACATAATGTTATACCAAGAAACATTAATGAAAGTAGTTTTATCTTTTGAGAGATTATTGATATCTCGTAACTATGGTTCACTAGATGTTGAAACAACAATAATTATAGATATTGCAATTAATGAAAGTATAAATGATTTTGTTTTTAAAATAATACAAGTTGAAATGAATAAAGATGATAAAGCAATTCTAGTAGCTGCGTTTATAGACGTTTATCAAAAATACGATGAAATTCGTGCTATTTTGGAAGGCGATTACCTCAACAAACTTACCGAAGTAAAAGAAAAAATAGGCAAAGAGTTAATCGCTCAAGAGGAAGCAGAAAAACTACAACTCAAAACTAAAGCTAAAGAGAAGCAAACGAGTAAACAAGCAAGCATAAAAAAACAGATTAACAAAAACAGCAAGGCGTCATTAACCGATGAGCTAGCGACTAAAGCAGTAGCAAGTGAAGAAAAGGTTGAATTACACGATGAGAAAGTACAACCTGACGATCCTGTAACATTATGTTGTCAGCTGTTATATAAATGCTGTAGCGAGGATAGATTCGAGGCTGCGAAAGAAAGTCTCGATAGAATTGTAAATACTTTTGTAGGCGTTCCCCTTAGTCCTGAAGAAAATACTCAATTAGCAATTGCGATTCTTGACTGTCTTTTATTAAAAGCAAAACAAGCACTTTCTGAGTTGCTGAAGTCCTACAAGGTATTGCTTACTTATCAACAAAAGATTGAAACTGATTTTTCAAACAGCAAAAAAGAAGATACTAATTTTAAAAAGACAATCAGTGAGTTACCTAATAAAATATTGATTCTTGATCATTATCTCAGCTTATTAGAAGGCCAAAGCAAAAGTTACGAGATTTATTTAACAATGCCATTGCAAAGTCCAGATTTGCAAGCTAGTCATGAAATGCTTAAAAGTGAATTGAGCAAAATAATTAGCTTAATAAATGACGTACCTGATATTCCACTTATCGCTCGCCAGATATATACGCAAAGAGGTGTCAAAATCAGAGAGAAGTTTGCACAACTTGCAACCGTTAATGCTGTGGCACAAATGAAATTCAGTAATGAGATGCGTGACAGTATGTCACAGCTTCAGCAATCTCAGGCTAACTTCCATGACATAATTAAAAGATTCAGGCATGTTTCGGAGGATCTACAACAAAGTTTAACATTGGATGATGAATGGCCCACATTAGTACATCAATAAAGCATGACAAAATAAAAAACACCAAAGTAACCGTAGCAATATTTTTAACCGAAAATGCGTAATAACACGCCATATTTATAGTTCTTCATGCTTATGTAGGCTGGCAACAAGTACCTTTATGGCTTAAAAAGTCGCTAGTTCTCCTTTTTTTGTGGAGTAACTGCAGAGGGTGACGTTAAGCATTAAGCAAGTGAATATTGGGATTATCTCATAAACAGACACTGAAACTGAAACTACTCAATAAATCAATAATAAATGATTTTAAGGGGACTTATGGCTTTTTCAAGTGAACAAATTGTATCATCAATCGACCCGGTAACTGGTGAGCATTTAAGGTTAGGTAATGACAGTGATGACACAAGACAAACAAATGTAACAATACCCGCTCAAAATCACTATCAATACCAATCTCGTCCTGTAAGCCCATCTTCACCTCGTTTAAGCACTTTCCACGACTTTTCAGATGAAGGTACTACTACTCACAACTTAGAGGCGACTGCGAAAGGCTCGGGCTCAGCTGATGAAAAGTCGGAATTTGCATTAAAAAAATCGACCACTATTGGAAGATTAACGCCTCAAAGGAAGATTACTTCTGATTTTCAAAGACTAAGTCTTAGCGACGGATATGACTCACACAATGCCCAATCCATACACAGGCAAGATACGAGCGTCCCAAACCTTAGTCCAGAACAAGCCGAACAAATCACAGCCAAGCCGTTATCAGAAGCAGTCGATGCGAACATAGTTTATGACTTTGGGCAACTAAAAGATCTCTTTCATGCTCAACAATATTCAGCAATAACGTTACAGTTAAATGAAATTGATACCACTACATTTAATGAATGCACTCTTGACCATTACGATTTTATTGCAGCCTTCGCTTATCAAAAATTAACTAATTACACTAAAGCAATACCACACTTAAAAGCGATAATTAATCGTACGCGAATTGAGCAAGTTTCATCTATATCAGTAAACAACGGTAGTCTGATGGAAGCTAACCATTATTTAGGATCTATACACCTTCACAATCAAGATTTTGATCTCGCCGCCGCCTGCTTTCAACGCGCAAGGGATTGTTACCCTAAGTCAAGACCCGTTATTTGCAATACATTCGGAATAAAACCTATAAGTGCTTCGACCAATTATCATGGAATAGCTGATTGTTTGAACGCTAAACATAATGTGCAAGGTGCCATTGAAGCTTTCAAGCTGGGGATCATTGCTGCGACTACCAGTGATGAAAAAATATCGTTAATATTTTCTCTTGCGAATTTATTACAACGCCTTTATTTATACCAAGAAGCAGCTGACTACTATAGTATCTGCATAAAAATCGCAATTCAGGCTGACAAGAAAGATAAAACGCAACTTATGGAGTGTTATGGTAATATTGGCAACACATATTTATCTCTCCAGCAACTCGGTACAGCTCTCGAAAGCTTTGATAAAGCCTTATTCCTATGCACTACCTCTCACAATAGTGATCCTAACAACCTCTCTAGGTGCCTTAATAACCTCGGCACGGCTTATCAGGTAAAGGGTAAAGTCGATAAAGCACATAAATACTATAAGCTTGCATTTTCGCAAGCCCTTGATTTACGTGATGTAGCAGGGCAAACTCTTGCACTCGGAAATATCGGTAATATATATTCCTTTCGGAATAAACCCAACATCGCACAAAAGTATTATCAGAAGGTGATTCGCATCGCCAGAGATGATACTACAACACACATAGCGAAACTTAACCTTGCTTGTGCTCAATACGACGATGCAAAAAATCAGCTTGAAAAAATAATAGCTAAGCAACCAAGCGTTACACTTATTCGACATTCCGACTTTGTTATTAATTTCGACACTCAATGTCATTTATTGAAAACGTCACCAGAAGTTACCGAGGTAGAAAAACCCAAGCGTCTACTTTTAATGGCCATTGATTATCTTGAGCAAACGATTAAATATGAATTTGCTCATATCCCTAACACCATCGACCGATATAAAAACAGGCTATTAAAACCAGCATTAAATCGGTGTATTAAAAGGCTTTCGAGACACATAGATTGCTTGTTACTACTAGGGAAGTATGAACAAGCTTTAGCCGTTGCGGTGTATGCCAGAGAGACCTGTATATTAACCGAGTGTCAAGCAACCACAGCAAACAGTGCTGACCATTTTGACTCTGTAACTTTCCCTTTGACTTATAGTCAAATTGTAAAGGCAATAAAAACAAGTAATCGCCCAACTTCAATCGTATCTTTTACAGGCGAAAGACTTTCAATTTGGTTTTACCACCAAACGCAAAATGCTAATCCCATGATGTTATATGTATTCCCATCTAATGATGATTATCTAAATTTATCTACAATCATATTTTTAAAAGACATACTCCATTCAAAAAATGGAATAACTCGTCTTATCAATCAGAAGTTTACAGACACTGATAGAAACCTAATGAAAAAGCTATCGGTAACTATTGTTCAAATTAATACATTAATTAAAAAATTAGAGCCTTTTATTTCAAAAATTAACTCAGTTATACCTAGCGAAGAAGAGAAACTAAGTATTTTATGGATTACTTAACCGATTTAAATTTTGAACTATTTTGGCTAAATTCGACTTTAACTTATCAAGGGGATTTATGGCTTTTTCAAGTAAACAAATTGCATCATCGATAGGCCCAGTAACTGGTGAACATTTTAAGCCAAGTAATAACACTGATGATACGAGACCGCCAAATATAAATGTGTCTAGTCAAGTTACTTATCAGGCTCAGCCAACTGATACTGTTGCGACTGCTCTAACCAGCTTTCATAGTGAATCAAATACAGCTTTCAATACATCACCGAAAACAAATAATAACGCTCAAAAGATAGAGACAGCAGTGACTCAAAGGTGGAGCGATACGACCAACCAAAAATCAGAGTTTGTATCCACAAAATCAGAAACGTATTCATCTTCGATGCCAATTAGAAGGCTAACTTCTGATTGGCAAGGGCTAGGTATTAATGATCATGAGGGTTTACGACAAAGCCAACCTCTACACGGTGAAGAAACGATAGAGTTTGCCTTTAATCTAGAACAATCTTGTGAAACCAAATGCCAACCGTTACTTGAGCCACTTACTTCTGAAGTAAATTATGACTTTCAGCAAATACAAAAACTCTTTCATAGTAAACAGTATTCGACTATAGAAGTTCAGCTAAGTGAAATTGATACCACAACATTAAATGAATGTGCACTTGACCATTATGATTTTATTGCTGGGATCAACTCTTTGGAATTACACTCTACAGCGGATGCACAAAAACACTTTGAAGCGATAATAAAACGTGAACGAAGTGATGACGATTCGTCTTTAATAACAAGAAACGGCAGTTTGATGCAAGCTTATTATTTTTTAGGTATTATACATTTTTCCGCTGGCAATATTAGCGATGCAGCCTCCTGTCATCAAAAAGGTATAGATGTATACCCTTTATCGAAGCCATTACTGTGTGATACGTTTAAATTTATTCATATTAGTGCTTCAGTTATTTATGGCAAGCTCGGCAAATGTAAAGCCACACAAAATGATATCACTGGTGCTATTTTAAGTTACAAGCAGGGAATTGAAGTTGCAACAAGTCTTCAGGATAAAATAAATCTGCAAACCTCTCTTGGCAATATACTACAAAAAATCGGCCAGTTTGATAAGTCAATTATATGCTACAGGATCTGCGTTAATATCGCCGAGGATATTGACGACAAACAACAACTTGAATGGGCTAATGGTAATCTTGGTAATGGTTACCTTTGTATTCAACAACCTCAACAAGCATTAATGTGCTTTACTAAAAGCTTAAAACTGGTCATAAGTTATCAAAAGAATAATCACACAGCAATCTGTAGATCTTATACTAACCTCGGTACCGTTCATCAATCCCTGAAACATTATGACAAAGCTTTGGCCTTCTATAGCGATGCACTTGCACAAGCCACAACTGCAAATGATAAAAAATGGAAAGCTATAACGTTAGGTAACATAGGAAATTTATATACTTTGGAACATAAGTACGAGTTAGCAATAAGATATTTCTATGAGGTAATTAGCACCACCAGTGACAAACAAACAACATTTACTGCAATGTACAACATGGGTAGCGCTCAATACTATTTGGCCATATCAAAGCTTAAAAGTGTTTTAGATGCAGAACATAATTTTACCTTTAGTTGGTTTCCTCCCCTTGCTACTAATTTAGACTCTTATTTTCAATGCTTGAAAACTTATCCTAAAGACGCTGAAATAGATAATGCCAGTAAATTACTTCAAACTGCTGTATATAATTTTAGGGAAGTGCTTGAATTCGGATTTTCTCATATCCCTAATACCATTGCTCGATACAAACATGAGTTATTGAAACCAGCTTTAAAACAAAATATTCGTGCATTAGCAGGTCTACAGGATTGTTTATTACTATTAGAGGATTACGCAGGAGCTTTAGTAGTGGCCGAACAAACCAGAGAGACTTGTGTCTTAACCGAATGCCACGCAGTAAATGACCAGCATTCAACTGATTTTAGCGAAGTAACTTTCCCTTTGAATTATAAGCAGATTGTAGGTGCAATAACATCAAGTACACGCCCAACTTCATATTTATCTTTCACAGGACAAAGGCTTGCCATTTGGTTTCACAGTCCAATGCAAAATGACCATTCGATTAAAACGTATGTATTCCCATCTGATGAGCGTTATTTAACTCAAAATACATTTGAATTTTTAAAAGAAATACTTAATTTACAAAATGGAATAAATCGTCTTATCACTCAAAAATTTACAGCTCTTGATAAAATGATAATGAGACAACAATCGATAACCACGGAACAATTAAATGACTTAGTTGAAAATTTGAAACCTTTTATTTCACAAATTGAGTCACTTTTACCTAGCGAAGAAGAGAAACAAAGTATTTTATGGATCACTTAATTGGGCTAATTTTGAGCTGTTTAGGTTAAATTCTATTTCGGATTTTTAAGGGGATTTATGACTTTTCCACGCGAACAAATTGCGACATCAAGCCCTGTAACTGGTGAACAGTTTAACCACTCTGATGATACAATACTAAAAAATGTAACCGTGTCCAGTCGAGTTTCTTATCAGCCTCAGCCTGCTGACACTGCTTCATCTATCGTAACTAACTTTCATCGTTCTGCGAATACATCTTCGAGTTCTTCTTCATGTACAAGCCATGCTTCTCAACACTTAGAGACAGCAATAACGCATAGAAGGATCGGTACAGCAAATAAAAAATCAGAGTTTGCAGCCATAAAATCAAATATTGATTCACCTTCAAGCTCTGTTATTTCTCCCTCAATTAGAAGGCTTACTTCTTATTTGCAAACGCTAAGCGTTAACGAGCAAGAGGGTTCACAGCAAAGCCAACGTTTACGCGACGAAGAAATACGAGACTTTGAATTCAGTTTATACCAATCTTGTAACATCAAGTCTCGAAAGTTAAGTAGGTTACCGCCTTCTAAAATAAATTATAACTTTCAGCTATTGCAAGAATGCTTCCATTTACAACTATATTCGATTATTAAATCACAGCTAAATGCCATTGATATCACAACATTAAATGAATGTGCACTTGACCATTATGATTTTATTGCTGGGCTCTATTATTTGAAATTTAACTCTACTGCTGAAGCAAAACAACACTTTGAAGCGATAATCAAACGTGAACGAAGCAATGATACTTTGTATTTACAAGCAAGAAGCGGAAGTTTGATGCAAGCTTATTATTATTTAGGTGATATACAGTTATTGATAGGAAATGTTGGCGATGCCGCTTCCTCTTATCAAGCAGCAATAAATGTATACCCTCTCTGCATCCCATTAATTTGCAATACATTTAAAATTAAACATGTTAGAGCTTCAGCTATTTATCGCAAGCTCGGTGAATGTAAAGCTATTCAAAAGAATATTATTAGTGCAATTGACAGTTACCAGCAGGGTGTTGAAGTTGCAACAAGTCTTAAGGATAAAATGGAACTGATAAACGCTATTGGTAATACGCTACAACTATATGGCCTGCTTAACAAGTCAATTATATGCTATAGAATGTACCTTAATTTCGCCGAGAAGCTTGACGACAAAAAAGGACTTGAATATGCGTATAATAATCTTGGCACTGTATACGCTGGTATTCAGCAATTTGGACAAGCATTAGACTGCTATACTAAAAGCTTACAACTTACCTTACAATATCAACGTACTAATCACGCCGCAATCAGTCAAATCTATAGAAATCTCGGTACCGTTTATCAAGCGATGAATAATTATGAACAGGCGAAATTTTGCTATTTTAACGCAGCTTTAGAAGCCAATATATTAAATGATAACGATGCGAAAGCTTGCGCATTGGGTAATCTCGGTAATATATATACATTGCAACATAACTACGTTTCCGCAATAAAACAGTTCGAAGAGGTAATCATCCTCACTAGTGACCACCGAGTAAAAAATATAGCAATGCACAACAAAGGTGGTGCTCAACATGATCTTGCAAAATCAAAGCTTCAAAATGCCCTAACTACACATCAAAACATTACCCTTAGTGAATTTTCTCACCTTACTATAAATTTAGATCCTTATTTTCAGTGCCTGCAGACTTATTCTGATGACGCGGAAGTAATTTGTGCCAATACATTACTTCTGGCTGCTGCATCGATTTTAAAAGATGTGATTAAATTCCGGTTTTCTCATATCCCTAACACCATAGCTCGATATAACCACGAACTACTAAAACCTGTTTTAAAAAAACACGTTAGAACATTAATACGTCTTCAGGATTGTTTATTACTATTAGGGGATTATGCAGCGGCTTTAGAAGTGGCAGAGCAAGCCAGAGAAACTTGTATATTAAACGAGTGTCGCGTCTCCAATGAACACAGTTCAACTGACTTTAGTACAGTAACTTTCCCTTTGGATTATAGTCAGATTGTAGATGCGATAAAATCAAGCAAACGCCCAACTTCATTTTTATCTTTCACAGGTCGAAGACTTGCTATTTGGTTTCACAATCCAATGCAAGATGACATTTCGATTAAAACGTATGTATTCCCATCTAATGAACATTATTTAACTAAAAATACGTTTGCATTTTTTAAAGAAATACTTAATTCACACAATGGAATAAATCGTCTAATAACTCAAAAACTTACATCTGATGATAGATTTAAAATCGAACAACAATCGATAACCGCGGAGCAGATTTTTAATTTAATTAAAAGTTTGAAACCTTTTATTTCACAAATCGAGTCCGTTTTACCTAGCTTAGATGCTAAACAAAGTATGTTATGGATCACTTGACCGGTTCAAATTTCGAGCCTTCTTGGCTAAATTCGGCATTGTTTTTTAAGAGGCATTTATGATTTTACCACGCGAAAGATCTTCAGTGACCGAAATACGAAATGGGTTTTCCATAAATATTTACAACTTACTAAACTAAAACAAATCATACCTATCGACGGTAACTTTTAAAGTTACACAAATTTAACCTTGAGTTGCAATCTAATTTAATTGCTCACCACAAAACCCTCCGAGTCCGGAATGGAAGGGCACCTCGTTTCCCTCAATCATAGAAGCAGATAGGATGGAATACAATGCCTTTTGATATACCGTGCTGTGTCCTGGTAGACGCTCACCGTCTTTTGATAGGCACGTTAAAGTAAAAAATCTCTCTAACTTTTCAGTTTTTTCATCTTTTTTTACTTCACACCTAAATATATCTAAGTCGGGAGTAATAAACTCAACGGTTACCACTTTTTCTGCTTTAAGTTCTGATTTTAAAAAGCAAAGTTGATCATCTTCAAACCGAACTCTGTGACCTTCAAATCTAACGCCCATTGGCACTGTGTTGCTTTGAGAAACTGCCATAGTATTACCCCATATACTTATTTTGTATTTATCTATTCTATACCCAAGAAAGTATACACATCCTGAACAATCCAAGGAAAAGTATAAAAGCCAACTAGAATAAGCATCTCAGTAGAAACTCACTAGGAAGAATAGGAAGAATAGGAAGAATAGGAAGAATAGGAAGAATAGGAAGAATAGGAAGAATAGGAAGAATAGGAAGAATAGGAAGAATAGGAAGAATAGGAAGAATAGGAAGAATAGGAAGAATAGG
>VSKX01034476.1_pt1 | contig 11120 bp, 13 predicted proteins | sample 4799481 | NCBI WGS metagenome assembly VSKX01 (sample SAMN12179537, study PRJNA552185) | sponge metagenome | biome: deep-sea hydrothermal plumes; feature: spots directly above weak diffusing fluid; material: sea water; isolation source: sponge from the Swan site of a hydrothermal vent ...
AAAATAATATCACTGCATGCATGTATAAGGCTAAAGTTATAATCACCTCTTTCACAACACACTAATACTTTGTGAGCGAAGCAACATCTGCTCGAGGCATTTTGCAAGCGCAAGCTTGATCTGCTCGTTGCATTAGAGTTACTTTGTGTGATATCTCTGAATGTCATTCACACACCCTAACCACACTTACAGTACAGCTCAGTGGACACCTCTCCTTTGTCCAAGTACGTGACCCATCCATTCTGGAACACTTTGGTTGAGGTGGGTTGTGCATTCTGTATTGTGTTCAGCAGGAGTAGGTACACGCTCGATCACCTGAGCACACATGCCTCAGGTCATTTTTTCGGGGGAATTCCCATTTAAATATGAAATCATCGTCTCTGTTTACTTTCATGTATAGCCATATAACTGACATGCATTGTCATTTTGCGTAAAACCAGTATCCTTCCAGCTTTTCTCCATCACATATTTGCTTGCTGTGCATGTAGTGGGGGGTTCTGTGTGTATTTGAGTTGCTGTTCAAATATTGAACATTCGCTGCTAATTACCACGTAATCCCCCCCCCCCACCCACACACACAGTTTGTACCCAAATGGGTGGCACCCAATGTCATCACTTTCAGCGGGTGGCTACTTCTCATGGCCACACTCGCTATGTTCAGTTATTACGACTGGGATTACTATGTGACAAGTAATGACTTGGGGTTAGTGCTGGAACCAATCCCTCCTGTCGTATGGTTACTGTCGGCCATTTTCCATTTCTCTGCGCACACTCTGGATGGTATTGACGGAAAGCAAGCAAGAAGAACAAAATCAAGCTCTCCTCTTGGTAAGCTGAAGTATCACTACGATAGATTTAGACTGAGATTTGAAAGCGTCTCGGTCAGACACTTTGGTTCTAGACGTGCTCATTCCTGCAATTCGCGTCTAGTAGGAAAGTTATCTATTGTGACTGTAACCATTGTAGAGGTTTTACTTTGATGGTTTAAAACAACTTTGATTCGTGGGCTTTGTTTGTTGACATATCCTGCTGTGGTCCAACTGCTGCTTTTTCTCTTAGGCTTCTAGTTGAGCTGCAGCAGTCTTTGAACCAAAGTGACCTGATGTGTTTTGCCTTATTTTCTTTGTTTGTTGACATATCCTGCTGTGGTCCAACTGCTGCTTTTTCTCTTAGGCTTCTAGTTGAGCTGCAGCAGTCTTTGAACCAAAGTGACCTGATGTGTTTTGCCTTATTTTCGGCCCTGTATTGGTCTGTGGCCATCCTCGGCGAAAACACTATCTGTTTCATGTGTATTTCACACCCAATTTCTAGCACCTAAGAGGTCTGACCCACAAGCCGGTATTATGGGGATGGAGGCCAATTATATCCCATTGCTTACCAAGTGTTCTTTCGATTAGTAGTCTATTGTTGAAGCATTTTGGTTGCGTCTCGAAAGCTACTCAACGTGCCTCAAAATTAGTTCAAATAAAATAGCTTAAATCAGTTATCTTACTCATGTGTAATACATGCATGAGCATGTGGAGGAAAATTTACCACACATTGATAATTTGGTGATGACATTTGTCTCTCTTGTACCACAGGAGAGCTGTTTGATCACGGCATAGACAGTATGGCGTGCATTTTCATGCCTGTGTGTCTCATGTCAGCCTTTGGACGGGGGAACCTCCAGTGGGGTGGTACAGTGTACGATGCCTTCTTCCCTTGTCTGGGCGTACTGGCTGGGTTCTATCTCAGTCATTGGGAGAAGTATGTCACCGGGGTGCTCTATTTACCCTGGATCTACGACGTTGTGCAGCTGGTGAGAACTGTGTAATAATAGTAGAATATAGCTTCGAGTAATCTTCGAATTACTGTGCTTCATTTTATGTGTATTAGCAGTGATTTGTACTGATTTTTTAGTAGTTTCTTCTTTTTTCCCCGGATTATCTTTTGGTCTTACGTAGTTCTGGTTTCCACAGTTTTGCGACAGGGAAGTTTACAAGGGTAGAAGGTGTTTGTGTAGCAGGTTGTACCGTCTACTGCACTGTACTTGATTGGGTTCTAATGTCTGTTCCCAACAAGCTTTGTCAAGGAAATGTCACGCAAGTGATTAGTGACGTGTGTTTTTATAAACAGAGTGTCAGTTGTTGCATGTGTGCATGCATGTGGAGATAGTTGTAGGCTCATGTGTACTCTGGACTTGCTATCAGTGGTGGCCCAGATTTCTGTTGACACGGTGCATGTGAATTAGCCCATTACATGTTCTCTTGTTCCTGTTTTCTCTAGGCTTGTGCTCTGGCCTATCTACTGACCTACGTGTATGGGGTAGAGTTGTGGCAGTTTTATGTGATTGATAGAGTGAAGTGCTCCACTGTAGTCAAAATTTTACTGATTGTCGGGTTTTTGGGCTCGATTCCAATGACACTGTGGAACATCTACGATCACTACAATACAGACAAGTGAGTGTTTGTATATGTATTTGGTGTGACAGTGGTGTGTGGGTGAGGGAGGCGCTAACGAGTTATTGGGGGTACAATGCACTGTGTAAATTATTGTACCGAAATCGTATATTAGAAAGTTTTTTTGCTGCAGTGGACGAAAGAAGCGTGCGTTGTTGGCTGCACTTGAGCCGTGGTTACCGTTTATCATGATGGCCACAATCTGGACTGCGTGGGTGTACTCCTCCCCAACAGAGATCTTGGAAAAAGAGCCCAGACTGTTTCTCTTCACTGTGGGAGTCCACTTCTCAAACGTAGCAGTAAGTAAAGGCTGTCATGCTGGACCTGACGTAACGTCTAGCATCAGGAAACACTCGATTAGAACAATGTTCTATTCCAGCGTAGCATCAGCATAGCGTCAGCGTTTTGACGCTAGCGTAATATTATAAACCAGCTTTTAATAGACCTTACACTATTGCTAGTCAACATACCTCTTTTTGGGGTGCTTTATACCACGTGGTTATAAATAGACAGCTTATCAGTTAGATAATGGAGGTTGGTTTGTAAGTATTATTATATTCCCATGCATGGTTTATTGTTTTATTGGGAACACTAGCGTGATTCTAGTGATCTTGATTAGATTGGCAAGATAATTGCCTAGATATTTAGTGATTCTAACCACCGCATGTAGTGTTTACTGCAGTGCTTGTTATACTGCAGTGCCGACTCATCATTGCTCAGATGTCCAGTCAGCGTTGTGACCTGTTCAACATGTTGACCTTGCCAGTGCTGCTGGGACTGTGTCTCTCTCTGTGTTTTCCTCACTATGAGAGGATAATCTTCTACGTTGTGTGTGTCGTACTCAATCTGGCTCAACTCGACTATGCTGTGTCGATTGTGAACGAACTCTGTGTCCACTTTAATATCTACTGTTTCTCGTTGGTGAAGAGAAAAGACAAACAATAGCAATTAGCCGTTGTCTAGCAGTTTTAACCTTGTAGAGTATATCGCTGTCTTAGTTTTTATCTTCATTGACATTGATTTTATTGTGTACATGCATGTTTGGAAGTATCTGTTGTTTATTCCGTACCTTCCGTACCATGTTACTATTATAGACGGGTAGTAATTTTGGTGCTTTCAGATTTTTTCTGTTTTAGGATACTAATTTTGGTGGATTCGCACCAAATTCACCAAATTCAATACAACATAACGCGGACATTATAATATTATTAACGCAGACAAAATTTAGCGATAATCACGAAATTGACTAAAATTCGCTACAATTAGTACCCATTTAATGTAGCTAATTGTGGGTGGTGTGCTAGCAACAGGCCACACCCACCTGAGGTGTCGTTTGAAAGTCTCTGGGTCGTTTGTTAGCAGTGTGTTGACCAGTCCAAACAGCTGCATGACTCTCTCGTCCTGTCGCAGGTCCTCGTGACCCTTGAGCAGGAACATGAAGTCCTGGCCGTTACTCCCTGCAAGGATGGGCATTAAATAGACTAACTACGAAGAGCAAACTGAAAACTAAACAATAGCTATGAGGTACGTACTTAATTGTTAACAATTTTTTTATAGCAATGTATATAATTATGCACATTATACGTATGTACACGAAACGAAGGACTATCGTTATAACGTGAACCAGCCTTAAGTCTGCATGTGGTGTGTGTGCACTCACTCACTCACTTACCCTGAATGACTAGTTTCCGTGGCCGCTGTTTCGAGGTGATGACGTTAAGAGAAGCGTTGACCTTCTTGATGTGTATGATGGGCTGGTTGGGTTCGTACGTACCGGGCACAGCCAGCTCCAGGTCATCACACTCAAGCAGGTTGGGAGAGACATACTGCAGCTCCAGTGTAGTCAACTATGTATGGAGGGGGAGGGAGGGGATGTTTCTTTATAATAATCACACTGTTGTATACCTAAGCACACACATGTGCCAATATAAATTTATGCTGTTTTGCTTTCAAATCCTCAGACCCATTAAAAACAAGCAAGCAATTTTTCTGAAAACCAAGCAAACCTCGCCTCCAGGCACAGCGCATCCTTTTTCCCTTTAAATAGAATAAGAGGAAGCCAAACTTGCTGCGGTAGCTTGGTCGAAGGGCTGAATGCCCACAAAGGCAATTCGATAGATAAATAAATCCTAACCATATCTATAGTAGCTGCATGCACACACACACGCTGGCTTATGGTATACACACACTGACAGTCCTTACTTGTGGCAGCTGCTTTGATATTCTCCTGAAGACGTGGTAGTAGAGCTCCCAGGCCTGAGTGAGGTCCTTCACATTAGTGGTTTGCTGATACTTCTTGCACCACTCGTACGCCTCAGCCAGGTCACGTCCATACGCCTACACACACACACACACATACACGGAGAGCATAAAACAAAGCACTGAGCTACGTCTTTCAAAGTCAGAGAGCAGTAAGATTGCTATTTGAACACACTCAGTTGTTGGGGAAGGTCAAAGGTAGTCTATATCGTCTTCCACTAAAAACGTAATGAAAGTCATTCTAAAAACTTGTCACATGACTACACTTCTAGTAGTAAGCAGTACAATGTCACATGACTACACGTCTAGTAGCATGCAGTACGATGTCACATGACTACACGTCTAGTAGCAAGCAGTACAATGTCACATGACTACACGTCTAGTAGCAAGCAGTACAATGTCACATGACTACACATCTAGTAGCAAGCAGTCCAATGTCACATGACTACACCCAGTCCATGCAATGTCACATGACTACACGCAGTACAATGTCACATGACTACACGCAGTACAATGTCACATGACTACACGTCTAGTAGCAAGCAGTACAATGTCACATGACTACACGCAGTACAATGTCACATGACTACACGTCTAGTAGCAAGCAGTACAATGTCACATGACTACACGCAGTACAATGTCACATGACTACACGCAGTCCAATGTCACATGACTACACGCAGTACAATGTCACATGACTACACTTCTAGTAGCAAGCAGTACAATGTCACATGACTACACGCAGTACAATGTCACATGACTACACTTCTAGTAGCAAGCAGTACAATGACAGAGGTCCGTCTCTAGTGTCTGGAGTCATTACAGACGAGGTTAGTGCTCACGTGGTTGAATGATATCTCCTTGAGAGTCTCTGGTCCATTCTCCATCATTGCGTGCAGTGGTTGAAGGACTGCAAACATCCCGGGAACATTGTGCTCTCCAAAGTACAACCTGACAAGAAAGGGGCAGCATGGCAATGGTAATCACTGCAACGTGGTGTGTGTATGTATATTGAACACTCTTTGCTATGAAGATTGAGGTACAGCCATGAACATATATACACGTGACATTTTGATGAGCTTTTATTGTTTGTTAACCAACTGGATTGAATACCTCTCTACAAAAGGACAATTTATGTTCCCAAATTTTTAGACAATATAGTATACGGAACCTCGAAAAAGGACAACCTCTCTACAAAGACATTTGAAAATTATATTGCCACAAAATTATATTGTCCTTATTAAGTGTCCGTTACTGTGAACTTCCACTCTTACATGTCACTGTGAATGCACGCTCACAACATACACACACAGCCTCTCATCCCACCCACACACACCGTGAGGCGTCCTCGAGTCCCTCATGCCATTGTTCGTGCCAGAGAATGGCGACTCGAATGAGCTCCTCTGAGACCATGATCGCCTGCTGTACTAGGTCACAACTATGCTCCCTCATATTGCTTAGTATCATCTCTGCCGCATCTTTACGTTGCTCCTTCTGACTCTTAGTGGCTACCATCAGTGGGTAGATAAGTGCCTGGCAGTGTGTATGAGTGTGTGTGTGCGTGTGCATGCGTGTGTATGTGTGTGGGTGCATGTGTGTGTGTGTGTGTGTGTGCGTGTGTGTGTGTGCGTATGTGTGTGTGTGTGTGCGTGTGTGTGTGCATGTGTGTGTGCATGTGGGTCAACACTAGGCAATATCTTGCTGGAAGAATTGCATGTCTCTGTTTGCGTTCAGTTGATCATCGGAAGTGAACTAAAACGCAAAAAATATATCAGACAGATCAGCAGAGATAAAAAATTCTTTTCATTATTCGAACACGCTACCTAATTACAAGAACAACCGTGCACGAAATATCGAAATTAGTTGAAGTATTAGCTAGTACGAAAAGTTGTTAACTGAACGCAAACAGACACATTAGTTAGTGTGTTGCTGTGTCTCAATTGTATAGCGTATGTTGGCCGTATACACAACACACAACTTGTACACAAACCTGTGGATGCTGCTTTCCCACAGAGGTCAAAAGGTCGTGGATTAGTTTGCTGACTCGGCTGCGAGGGTGATCAATCCTAGCGATGAGTTGTGGGATCACTTGTAACCAGGTGTCTATGTCGATGGTTCGAATACCTTCCATCAGAGCTTTGTGTACCTCTTGCAAGTGCCCGTAGTCAAACCACAGAGTCAGCAGCCTGAAGGAGAAGAGGGGGAGGGAGTAGAATAATAGATCTATAGTAACCTCCGGAAGGGAGGGAGTACATTAATAGATCTATAGTAGGGAGGGAGTACATTAATAGATCTATAGTAACCTCCGGAGGGGAGGGAGTACATTCTTAGATCTATAGTAACCTCCGGAGGGGAGGGAGTAGATTAATAGATCTATAGTAACCTCCGGAGGGGAGGGAGTACATTAATAGATCTATAGTAGGGAGGGAGTACATTAATAGATCTATAGTAACCTCCGGAGGGGAGGGAGTACATTAATAGATCTATGGTAACCTCCGGAGGGGAGGGAGTAGATTAATAGATCTATAGTAATAACAGCATAATAATAATTCATTTATTTATTGCCACACTGATAATAGTTACACAAAAACACAATGAATTGTTCCATACAGTCTCAAGAGGGCATAGCTACGTTGTGGTTTCTATTTCCCGTCCGGGTCTCCGTAGTGAGGGTAACGCGGGGGACAGGGGGTCGTGCAAGAGGTCAAAGAGAATTCCCCGTAGTTCTTGTAACAAGACGGGGTCTTATAGTTGCAGCGTGGTTTGGGACGAGAGGGGCATTTCCAGGGGGCAAAATCTCCAATTTTGTCCAAGGGGGTCGGATCTTGCACCCACGCTAACATCTGCGAGTGCGTAACGATATAAACGTCTTTCATGATAGCGAGCTTGTCTAGAAATGCAGAGAGTGCGGCCAGTCTTTCTTCACCTAACCAAAACCAAGCCGAATGTGCGTAAACACCAAACGGTGACCGATTATCGTTATAATGATCGTTGAAGTTATCCATGAGTAGTTTAAACCACTCCTCCTGGCTATGAGGAGCCGTACAAGCATCGAGCATGGCGCAAGGGTAACCACTAGACTGCCTGTAATTTATGTTCGGCACTAACCACAGACCAGGGTACGTGTTGTTGGGACAGGTGGCCGGGGAGTTGCAGATTGGTGATTTGTAGTCGAGCGTGAAGGGCCAATAGTTTGTCTGTGTACCCATCGTTGCTTCGTACAAGAACTTGTTCTCGTGGAGAACCTCGATCTCAGTTTCGCTCGTGACGAGAAAAGGACTTCGAAAACCTCGTATCGAGTCTGCCGGAATGTTCCCCCACTTTTCCAAGATTGCCTTCTGGTCCATAATCTCGTGAGACCATTCCTCTTTCGATGCTTTCTGCCACCAAGTGGTGGGCTCCCGATGATCAACGCTGTGATCTGCTATCTCATAGCCATGATTATAATGCAGGTCCTCCAATAATGCATAGTTGGTGTAGTTGTGAGACACGAAAAACGTCAGTCCAATTTCACAGCCATTCGGGTTATTACGATTTGGGAAGGCTTTTGAATAATACCTCTCGTAATCGATGGCTCTCAGACCGTCATCAAAACTGAACATAACGATCTGCGGTGTTTTGTCTGCTGCTAGTCCTCCCGGTATATCTGTACCAGCACAGCGACAGCTTGGTAGCTTGCAGCGAGCCTTGTCACACGGCTGGGCGGGGCCTCTTAGCGGGTCTCCATGACGACCGGCAGGGGAGAGGGGCACAGCTACGGCTAACTGGACTAGGAGAGCTAACACGAGAACATTCATAGCTCACACACAGGCAGGCAGCTAACACACAGGCAGCTAACACACAGGTAGTATAGATGATGCCAGAGTATAGCTACGTATCTATGTGGGGACGTAGTAGTATCAGTCAGGTGGATTGGGAATAGGTTATTGTGTTCCAACAATGGAAGCAGTTTCAGCATACATAGTACTACTAATGCAGACAAAGTACTTATGAATACATCTATAGTGCGCACACACAAAGACATTACTCGCACCACTGAGCGTAGACAATGAGCCGCTAGGCACACTGTAAGTAACTACATCTATAGTGCGCACACACACACACACACAGACATTACTCGCACCACTGAGAGCGTAGACAATGAGCACACTTACAGTCATACATACCACACCCACTCATAAGCCCACCCACCCACACTCACATACACCACACACCTGAGAGTGTCTTGGAGTGAGCTGTCAACAGAGAGAGCGATAGACTTGAAGAAACCTTGGACAGCCGAGCAGGCGTATGTCACCACGGTAACCTCCACTTCGTTAAAGGAGTCACGAGATGGTGAGGGGCTTCGTCCGATATCACCAGGGGTGGTAGGGGAGAGAGTATCCCCGCCCACTGTATCCCCACCCACTGTATCCCCACCCACTGGTGACAGCGGCTTCGTCTTGTGCTCCAGGAGAGCCTGGAAGTTCATGTACGCCCACGCATGCCACGCTTTGTACCATGTCCTGGGAGGGAGGGAGGGAGGGAGGGAGGGAGGAAGAAAGGGGGAGGGAAATGCAGTTCAATGGCGTATATACAACCTATGTATGTGTAGTACGTATTCTTGTAAGAAAGATTTTCCAAAAACTGCATCATTTATGCTATGCACACACACACACACCTTTGCAGGCTTCACCACTAGCACCAGTGTACAGCTGTTGCTAATATGTGAGTGGGTGGGTCATGTGACTCACCTGTCGTGCTCAGTGGCCTTGTGGTAGTACTGCAGGATGGTGGTGATGGTGGGTCCATCTAGATCATTCTTCTCCTCTAGCTGTGTCCGCCAGTCACCAAGCTTCAGGTAGAACCTAGCCCGTGTATGTGTGTGTGGGTGAGGGAAGGGTCATTGGGTTGGATACTGAAAGAACAATGCACAATATCGAGTCGAGTTTCATATTTCCATGTCATTTTGGAGTTTTTAATAGCCATAAAACTTGAGTTCTGACCATTGAAGCAACTCTGTAATGTACGTACATGTATGTACCATAATCGTGGAATTTTCGTGGCGGATTTACGTTTATTCCGTGGTTGAGTTATTCGAGTGCCTGGTTGTCCACGATGGTGAATGTTCAAGTATCTAAAGCCTACGAACTGACTCAACTGAGCCGGCCAACAATGATCTGATTGAACGTGTGTTGCGTGTAAACCACGAATAATAAAACCAACGAAATAAAATTTTCAACGTAAAATTAGAAATCAACGAACTTTTACCCCACGAAAATTTCTACGATTACGGTATGTATATGTTACTTTACGGTATTGTATTAATAGCTTACGTATCTAAATTAATTGTACCTGGCCTGCAATTTGTCATTGTCATCAGCGCCCCCCACTAGGGGTTTCTTGTGAGTGGTCACAAACTGAGAGAGGAGGTCGAAGGCTTGTTGCCTGCTGCCGGCCTGCCAGAGATGCTTCATGTATGCAAACGTCACCTGGACAACAGGAGAGAGAAAGGGAGGGGAAAGCTGTCAGTGATTTAATTCTTATCTTGTCTACCTTTACATGCACACACACAATTTTATTATTGGAGAGAAATTGTCATTCATTTTATTCTAAGCTTCTATATTTTCACAGGTAGATTTGTTTGCGTTTTACTGTTTTTACATTTTGCGCGTATAAATTTTTGCTAATAATGTCAATTTGGATAACTTTTAACTAATTTATCCGCAAATACAGATTTTTGCAATTTTACTCTCATTCGCAGAAATAGCAGAAATTAATACCCGCGAAAATATTTCACCTTAAGGTATGTTGTACGAGAAATTAAATTCTAGTGATAACTACTAGAAGCACTGCATGTCTTCTTTGTGTGCAAAATGAGGTAAATAATAAAAAAAAGGGTTCACTGTACATGTGCATACATGTGCGTACATGTGCGTACATGTACATACATGTGCGTATATGTGCGTACATGTGTGTACATTCTAATTGCTACCTGAGGGTAATTCTCTGATACCAGTTGTCCCTGGCTACAGGCTGGGTCGTTTTTTAGCAACGATAGGAGAGTTCGTTCAGAGAGTGCCATCTTTCCTGACTTGCGACAAATAGACGCGTACTTCACCCACGACTGACTCTCCTCCTAATTAAAAGAACTTTATGACAATTTTTACTATAATATGCATGGCGAGAAGTATGAATCGTACTGAGTATTGTGCGTTCACTTGGTCCCCAGAAGTAAAATGCACATTATAATAAAACATCATAATCTTTTGACTGGCTAATCTTACAAAATGTTTGAAGCGATAATTAGAAGCGGCGTTTAATTAGAAACAGAATGATACTTGAAATATTAAAATTCATCGAAATAAGACCAAGATACAGTGCAAAAACTGAGGACCAGGTGAACGCGACTATAGTATGTGTATATATTGTCATTGACCTGCT
>VSKX01090293.1_pt1 | contig 11118 bp, 12 predicted proteins | sample 4799481 | NCBI WGS metagenome assembly VSKX01 (sample SAMN12179537, study PRJNA552185) | sponge metagenome | biome: deep-sea hydrothermal plumes; feature: spots directly above weak diffusing fluid; material: sea water; isolation source: sponge from the Swan site of a hydrothermal vent ...
GGGGGGGGGGGGGGGGGGGGTTAATCATTAATACAGATAGAAAGTATCAGATAGAAAGTATCTTAGCTAAGCTACTCAGAAAATATCGTGAAGTTGGGGATTAGAAGTTATACAACATAATTATTCCTCTTATTGCTTTGAACGATCGTGGTCTTACCGAAGAAATGTTGTTGGCAAATACTTGCACGGAAGGATGAAAATGCTGAGTCAGCTGTTTAGAAAGCAACATTAATATCACCATAGCAACGTCAGTGTGAGCTCACTCTGTTTAGTTCCCACAAGCAACTGCTCTCTGCTCGGCAATACAGTGGATTCCTCTGAGCAATCTGATAGGGCGAAATGCTGGTCATATGATCAGGAGAACGGGAGACAGAAAATTTGTCAACATTTTCAGAGTCTGAATCGTTGATAAGAGGAATGTCCACGAAGTGTTCGAGATCTGCAGTTGTTGGTTGCAATACAAACGACCATAGAGAGGGCTTGACTTTGAGCACCTGTATAGACAAAGAAGGGGAATCGTGCACAATACAATCTGTAGTTTTGATGGATTGCGATTGGTCATAAAACAAAAGTTACGGGCTTTAAAAGTAGCTGTCGAAACAGCTCATTTTGAGAAAAAACGCAAGGCATTGATAATTTCTTTACGTTCATGACATACCTAATTATAGTGTTTACTATGTATGCAATAGCTTTACCCCCCTCTCCCCCTATACTTGTTGAAAACATCACTATATAAAGCTTTTGGTTTTGTCAAATTGGATTTCGACCAGTCACGGAAGTCTAATTTAAACACACCATCTGAAAGCTCTATTAAAGAGCAATTGAATGCATACTTTAGTTTTGAAAATAAATTATCCAAACAAAAGTTGTAGGCTCCTAAAAAGTGGCTACCAAAACAACAAGGCTGACACGAGGCTGGCAAAGATTGTGTTAGCCATCTGCCATCAGTCTCTGAGCTGAGACAGGGAGCTAGCTCACCTCTGAGATAAGGTAGAGGCAACCACAGAGAAATGGTGGCGAGTGAAAGGACGCAACTTGTAGAATTCTCTTCACAAATGCCTTCACTCTGTTCATTTCTGGATCATTCTTGACACTCTTGAAGAGCAAGTTTAGGAAGATGCCCTGTTAGTGTATGTGTGTGGAAGGAGTTGAAGTGAAGTACACAAAAGAGTGAAACTTACCTGTTTTCCGGAATGTTTCAGAGAAGGATCCATTAGCTTTGTGTAGAGAGCTTGGTAAAAGCGTCCGGAAATGGCTTGTCTGGACTCCATTACTTGGTAGAGCAAAAGAAGGGATTGAATGCCTGTTGCCAAGGGACCAATGTGAACCACTTTAAACAAGGACTGCATATGATCCTCAAAAGATGGAATATCACCTGATGAAAGAGATCAATTTAAAAAAAAAAGTAAAAAATTCGACGAGGATGGGATTCGAACCCACGCGTGCAGAGCACAATGGATTAGCAGTCCATCGCCTTAACCACTCGGCCACCTCGTCACACACACACTTCGAGATTCATGAGCAAAACTTTAAGCATAGCACTGGTGTTCCATACCTTTCAGAAATGGAAATGCTCTGTTTACTCCAGTAAGTAATGCCCCAAGCATCTTTGCATCCAGTTCCCCTCGCTCAACATATAGCTACAACAAAAGCATAAAGTCATCAGACAAAATTTAGAGTCTCACCTTGAAAAATGTGAAGTAAATTTCAATCAGTTTAGCCGCTAATTCGTTGTCCTGTCCACCCAGGGTAAATTGATTGAGGCAACAAACACAGTAGTACCTGCAATATGTCGGGAACCATAGCAACATGGCCCTAGGCATTACCCGCTCTTACTGTGCCTTGGTTTGAATGTTGGGCCTGTGTAAAAGCTTATCTAGCTCCTTGGCAACAATCACCTTCATGTTGACATGTTGATTCACTGGGAAACGAGAAACAAACCAGCAAATCAACATAAACACCCCGCTGATATGATTGTACCGTCCGATTACAAATACAACAGTACGTACAGGCAACACAGACGAATAAGGTCAGGAGCTATCAATAACGGCTGCTCTGTAAAATATCAACAAGTTGGTTGTACTCCACAGATATGAGCAAAAGAGTGGCACGTACAGTATAGTATACTCACAAAGTTTTAGTAAGAAGAGTGAGCATTTTGAGGCAATTTTTCGCACGGGGTCCCCCAGTTTGTTGACCAGCAGAGAGAGAAGTTCCTGTTCTTGCTCAGGTTTGTGATACAATAGATCAAAAACATGTCCCAGAGCTTTCTCACGAATATTGGCCACCGTATCGTGTAGTAGCCCCTGCAACAATGCCCCAAATACGTGGCAACGGCCGATAAACAGCTGGCAAGGACTACATACATTGATACCCCAAAGATGGGTGTCGATTATATGCCAAAGAAAAAGGTAATCAACTCGAGCTATTCACAGTAATTTATGTACAATAGGATGTGTACACAAGTATACATACCTTGAGAGAACAGTTAATGGTGAATGTAGATAAACCTTACCTTAATTGTGGAAAGAAAGAGAGCATACTTGGCCTTCAGTTGGTCTTCGTAAAACCAGAGCAACAACGTTGTCTGTCGTGATTGAACTGACTGCTCAGCAGCAACTAGTTCACTCAGAGGCCTCTGGAGAGACAGGTGCTTGTAAAACACTACCAACGAAACGTTCTTGACAGCTGTACCTGTTTTAACGACTTGAGCTTCCTGTTGTCAGGCAGTAAATGTGATAGCCATAGCTCCTTGAGCGAATCTAAACACATTAAAATAAGCAAAAAGTGGAAATTGGCACAGAATCTAGAGCTGTGCGAGCTAATAAATAATTGTGAAGATGACAGTTGTGAGTGAGAGGAGAGCGAGTAAAACCTGGTTCACAATAATTATGACGCTGGAGCTTACGTATGTAGACTACCGTCACGAGCATTTCCTTTAGACTCGGGTTCTAATCGAGCATTTCCTGACGCTAGTCTACGACGTAAGCTCCACCGTTATATTGTGAACCAGGCTTACTTACCCGTTGCTAGTATACACTCCCTCTTCCCTTTCTTGCCTGCCATCGTTAGCAGACTGTCCAGAGAAGGCAGTGTGTGAACGGGAGATTCCTGCAAAAGTGTGGGGGTGAGGGTGTGTGTAAAGCCTGGTTTGCAATAATTATGATGCTGGAGCTATAAGTAGCGTCAGTAGCCTAGGGAAACGTTTGACTAGAGCCTGGTTCTAATCGAGACACCGCTGATGTTAGCGTCAGTAATCTCTAGCATCATAATTATTATAAGCATCATATAAGTAAGCTCGAGCATCATATTATTGCGAACCAGGCTTGAGTGAAAACTGTGAACCTGGGATAGAAATAAAAGACACACCTGAACAAGAAGTGTACGTATAGCCATTTTATCACTGAGTGTCCCTCCAGTGATAACTTGTTTCAACCACTTCAAGTCTCCAGCACTCTTCCTCTTCTGCCGAGCTGCATGTCACATGACCATCACCATAGCAACAGCATACTCTACAACAACACACCTTTTTCATAGAGGGTAACTTCATTTGTCATGAGCTCAACCCCTGCTTTAGTGAGATGAGAAATCACTTGATTACCAACAACAACTGTTGACCCACTCGAGTCAGACTGTACAAATATTTATATTTGACCGAATTTGTAAAACTTGGCAGAATCGCAAACAGATAAAAATCGAATTTTAGCATGAGAGTATAGAGTAACAATGGCACTGACCTGATTGTACCACATTTGGTCACTGTCAACAGAGACTAGCACCTTCTTGAGTGGTTTGGCAGAGAAGGCCAACAGTTGCTTACTGAGGTGGGGGGAGGGTGACTCAACACTCTTCCTCTTGTCTTTTGCTGCCTTTAGTGTGGTTGTTGCTTTTGGCGGTGTGGCTGTTGCTTTTGTTGTCTTCAGTGTTGCTGTTGATTTTTCTTTTTCTGCTTTTAGTGTGGCAGTAACTTTTTTTACAGCTTTCTTTTGTGAGGTTGTTTCTTTTGCTGCCTTTGTTGATGTCGCTTTAAGACCAAGTTTCTTGATGAAATTTTGTATCTGCAGAGTGAGAACTTCATGGCAGAGAGTAGACTAGTACTGATACTGATTGCAACATCCTTACTAAAGTCTATTCGCGTTCACCTGGTCCCCGGAAGTAAAATGCACGCTATGATAAAACATAGTGATCTTTTGACTGGCTAATCCTACAAACATTTTGAAGCGATAGTTAGACGGGGGGGGGGGGGTTAATTAGAAACATAATTTATCAAAATACAGTGCAAAAACGGAGGACCAGGTGAACGCGAGTATTGATGGCAACATAATAGTGACTCAGAGATGTATGCGGCTCACGTCTTGTTGACACTTGCTGTCGACTGTGCTCTCGTTGAACACCATCTCCTCACACTCTTCATTGTCAACTCCCTCCAGAAGAGACAGGTCTTCCTAAACAAATCAGTTTATTAATAAAGACACCTTTGAATAGCCATAACTCAAGTTACTATGATAGTCCAATTAACAGTACTTTTAAGATGTTCTTAATCGTTAAAAAAAGCGCTCTTTCAAATGATAATGAAGTGTCACAGAAAAACAAGGGGTAAAGGTGGGTGAAAAGTCACCTAATTATACAGATAGGCCATTTTGACTCAACATGCATGAACACAAACAAGGAAGATAATATTATGATACTTGTGGGTGAGTCAATAATAACCAGATAATTCTGGTTGCTCATGCTACGTACCTGAGTCCCACCAAAGTACTCTATCTCTTTCAAAGTCAGGCTCTCCATTTGCGTGCCACGTGGGTGGGTTCAGAGGACACTGAGCTAGGGAAAATCCCCCTATCAAGCACTTGCAGCTGTATGGATTCATGCCTGATAAAAAAGAATTCCTGTCCTGTTCTAGAGAAATGATTTGAAGAAGCAATCATGGCAGTAAGATTATCACCAGTTCTTGTATTGGTAGCCACTGTATATGTATCAGCATTGAACCAGGAGCTGGCAAACGACACAGATTGTGAGTTGCAACTTAGCTAGCAGCTAAGCTCACAAGCTTCACTGGTTATTGTACCGAGTGTACATTTGTGCACTACACATTCCTGCAACTCGTCTCTTATATCGTACATACTCATACTCAGGCTACTAGTAGCACTGCATGCATGTATATACTAATAGTAATTCGCAATAGATGTGCAAGGCATTAATTTACTTAGCAAGACCAAAGATACTATCTATGGCAAGACCATGCCAATATTATTATATCACATACTCCATCCATTAAATTACTTTATTATACACGTAGACATCATCACATTTCCCGAGTCTCTTACCGTGAGAGTGGACTATCAAGATTATAACGTGAAGTTTCCCGAGAGCAGTGCAGTCAAGTATGGACGGTTCCAGTGTGCAACGAGAGCCGGAGTGCATCCATTGTGGCTCATTGATGCAGTCAGTGCAGCTAGCATTAAGACAAAGCTTGGCTTTGAAAATGTTTCCTACAGCGTTTACTCTTTGCCAGAAAATGGGACATTCACTCTGCTCTATGTGCCTGGCTATATAGAGACAAACAACTCCCGTATCAGATGTGCAGCATTTGCTGATGGGGAAATTATAGAATATTCTGATATTGCGTACTTCACTGTGTATTGTAAGTTGTATGAATAATGATAATTCAGTCAGGTGTGTTAAAAGCTATTGTTGCACTAATTTACTGCATGTAGCTATAGCTATGCATTTCTAAATGGCAACGAAAGAATTAATGCAGTTGTGCTCAAATTGTCCTTGCAGGCACGATAAATTGCTCTGTGACAGCAGAGATAGTTTACACAGAACCAAGCACCTCAACCGTGACCAGTAAGTCAAATATCGGAGCTTTATAAAAGGAAACAGATGTGCTATAGCTATAGCTATATACAATATCAGGAGTGCCGCGTGTTATCATGGTTTAGGCTATCTATTATATTATAATGCACATTCCATTGTTAATTAATATTTGGCATACGTATATAGAACAAAACCATTTTGATGAAGAATTTTTCTTTGATAGGTCTTCTTTGGCTCGATATCAAAAACGTGGATTTAAAAATTACAAACAAACAGTAAAAGATTTTGCGCATAAATTTTGTGTGTATGTTATGTAGTGCCAAGCAACGAAGACAAGACAGTCTCACTGTACCTAATTCCAGGTTCGCTTGATTAATCGATTTATGTATTCACAACTTGTATAAAATATTTGGGGTCTCTGATCATAAGGTGTCATGCACATTTTTAGACAATGCTGCAACTTGATTAACAAGAATGTTCGAAGCACTATATTTACTTTACTATGCCGTTGAACATGTTGACACATTGCTTATGACAGCAAGTTCTTGGAATAGTGGTTATAGCTAGAATTTGGAACCAGCATGCATGCATGTACGGCAATTAATACTTTGCAGAACGTCATGTATGCTCCTGATTCTGTGCATCAGTGTTCACTATAGGTGCATTATTCCGTTCTTTCCTGTACAGTTATGACTGTGATGGGATTGCTTCTAGTGTTGCTCAGTGCACTCGCAGTAGTACTGATTGTGTGGTGCTTGTACAACAAGACAAAGGTGATGTTGGGTAAGTTGCAATATTGAGTGACTGATCGATGTAGTCTCGCAAGCAGACTGATGTTGGCTATGTTTACATTGCAATGGCCACAAGTTCATGGAATGCATGTAGTAGCAGGAGTTCATGTACTCCTGGTACATGTAGTAGGCATATTTATGATTAGGGATGTTGTTGCAAATCCTAGACTGGCAAACCACCAACAAAATGATGTAATCGACCCATCTATTAATTCAATGTGTATACAGTATACATCTACATGGCTAATTACTTATTGGCACAAAATTAACGGCCACACAATTATAGGTGACCATGTTGAGATGGAAACTAACATTTATTGGAGCCAGGAGTCTAGAGGTCAAGCTCTACTGAAGGGCGGTGGCAATGACCAAGGGAACACTGAGACAAAACAAAAATGAACGATTGCAGCTAGCATCACTTTTACACAAAACGCTATACATCTGCTTTGATCACATCATAGTATACTGGTATATAATATATACATGAGACAGAGAGTGTGCATATTTGTCAATCTCATTTTGTTTGTTCACAACTTCACACATGCACAAGTCAGGGTTTTACTGTTTACTGCATACATAATCTCTTCAATGCTGACCAGTCCTTGCTCATATCCCATCGATATAATTGTGTAAATGTCACCATTACATACCATCATGCAAGAGTGCATTACCATGCACCTAGCCTCGATTCCAAGCCCCCTATAAGAACGCCTTTCCTTGCGGCTTGGAATCGAGGCTACCATGCACGTAAACTAGATTACCACAAAGCCACAATGACAACAAAGGTCAAAGTTCAAATGATTATCCTGCATTTACAAGTACAAGTCTGAAGCTAGCTAGCTAGAATAGAAGGTATCATAATGTCCTCTCCCCTGATGCTGCGACTCCTCTCTGCCAGCGTGGTGGCGGCCAACAGAGCGGGGAGATTGATCAGGGAGATCATGAAGTCTGGAGAACTCTGTGTAGTAGACAAGGTGACTGCTTGCTAGTTAATTCACACCTAGTATCTAGCTGTACCCTGTTGTCTATATAATTATAAGAATTACCATTAATTTTGTTAGCCAGTACTCAACTTATGTCAGTTTAACCCAATAATCCCCTTCCTGGGTCTCATATGGAAATGTATGCAAGCACACACACGGCGGTAACAATCTGTATTTACCCTTCTGTTGGTTGAGGCACAGATATAATTATCGTAGTGGCTATTCTTACGGTACTATAATTATAGCCTCTATTATAATTATTATCTGTGGTTGATGTATCCATATATCTATTCTGCTATACACAGTTTTACTCCCTCAGGGTGGTAACGACCCGCAGACAGAAGCTGACAGGAAAGCTCAGCGATGTGTAGTGTCCACCATAGGAACAAGGTTCCCCCACGTCAGGATTCACGGAGAAGAGGTATGTAGCTATAAACCGTACTAACCAGGGGTTGTTTGACCTTTGACCTTAGACTTTAGAGCCGAGTGAAGAGGACAGGTTGCTAACCGAGATGGGTGATAGTGTGGATGTACTGGAAGAGGTGTGTCCATCTGTGTACGACGGTGTGACAGAGCGTGACCTTATTGTCTGGGTGGACCCTCTAGATGGGACCAGCGAATTCACCGAGGGTGAGCTGCTAGCCACTGTACTACTTGTCCTGTTTATCATTACCAGCACATGATCTTCGAGGCTTCACATGTGTACATGTATGTCATGAATAAAGCCGCGTTCACAATAATTATGACGCTGGAGTTTGTGTAGCGTCACTAGTATCGAAACGCTCGATTAGAGCCTGGTTCTAATCGGGCGTTCCCGGACTGGACGCTCACGATACTATGTAGTAAGCCCCAGCATCACTAGTCCCCACTCTGTTTGTTTATGTTGCTGTATTGCTTTACTGTATGTACCTCTAGGTTTCTGTGAGCATGTGACTGTGCTTATTGGTATTGCTCTGGGCAACAAGGCAATCGGTGGAGTAATCCATCAGCCTTTTGTTACTGCACCTGACAACACCATGGGCAGGACTGTATGGGGATTGGTCGGTCTAGGAGTGCGAGGAGCCAATCAAATCACAGCCCGCCCACCACCCGGGTCCCTTCGAGTTGTAGTAACGCGTTCACACTTTACAGAGTCCGTAGACAATACGCTAAAAGCCATCGAACCAACAGAGAATCTCCGCGAAGGTGGCTGTGGAAACAAAATTCTAATGGTGCTTGAAGGAGCAGCTGAAGCCTACGTGTTTCCTAGTCGCGGAACAAAGAGATGGGATACTTGCGCTGGTGATGCTATTGTACAGGCAGCAGGGGGGGTGTTCACTGATATCCATGGCAACGATATACTGTACGATTGCTCCAAAGACCAGGCGGCAAACCGGACTGGACTTCTGGTTACCATGGATACAGAGTTACATAAGAGGATAATCGGCAAGATACCGCAATCTGTGAAAGATGAATTTTGTAGCTAATTGAGTGAAAACTTCAACCAGGCATGAAATAATTATTAATTTTATCAATTGATAATTTTTATAATGGTGTAGACAATAATTATTAAAAGTACTTGTGGCCATCAAACAGAATTTTTTTTACAAGTTTATGATTTAGGATATAGTTTGTAAAATGGCTTAGGGAGTTCCTCTGGTAACCTGAAGGTAAACACAGTGACCACATTACTATGATGTAACAGCTGTACTTACTTGCATGACCGCTTCTCCTTTACGAGGAGTTTGTACTTTCTTTTCTTCTTTACTACCTCTCGAGGTTCAATGATATTGCGTCTCTGTAAACTCTTGTATCTGTCCATAGCTAGACTACCCTCAGGCTGCATGTGTGAGTGTGTGATGAATACTGCTGCTAAAACAGCTCACTTTCAGAAGAAAACAAAACATGTTCTATTTTACTCTTGACCATTAAAAAAAATTTTTCAAGAAAGTATGCTGTATTACATACTTTTGTTGTGTTAGTGCACGACATACTAAATCATTAGAGGCGTGTTAGTGAAATGGGGTCACGAGAAAACACAATAACAACAAAAAGCCTTTACAACTCTGATGGAATTTCCATTAGAAAATGCCTTTCAAAGATTTTTACCTTCATGTTTCTTAGAGAGCCTGTTATCTCAGTACTAAGCTTGCATTCAATATCCAGCTCCTCAAATCTGCAGGCGACAATCAAGCAATCTACACAACTCGGCACACTCTGTATTACCTGCGTCTACCTAATCTCTTTGTGAGGTAGGGAGCCATTTTTTCATCTCTCAGTCGTATTTTCTGCTTCTCTAGCATGGCCAATTCTTTGCTGGCTATCTCCTTCTTAATAGAGCGAAGTCTGTGATAGCACTACTAGAGGCACACCAGATAAAGATTTGAGTACTGCACCTGAAGAATTTATCCATTTTGATTTTTTTAGCCTTTTCCGATAACTTCTGCTTCTCCTGCAAATCCATAGAACGTTAATTATGTTATAAATTTTTCATGCTTTACCATGTCTTTTCTCATTCTTTCTTTCCTCCGCTGTTTCTTGGTTTTCCTATCCTCTGCTCGTATTGGTCGTTTCAAGACGACGCCCACTTCCTGGTCTGTGTCGCTAGCGGGGCTTCCCTCACCATCACTCGGGAGACCCTCTGCCATCTCCTCCATCCAAACCTTCTCTCTCTGAGAGTGAGTCAGCTCTGCCAACTGAACCTTCTGCTCTAGTTTCTCTGCTGCTAGCTTTCTCTCTTCTTCTACTCTGACAGCAAGGCCCAGTAGCTCCTAAGGGGGGAGTACAGTGACACTCTTACATATAACAGTCTGAAGCTTGGTTCATAATTATGACGATAATCCTTTGTTTCGTATCATAATTATTGTAAGCAATTAGACTTCGGTTCTAATCCAGTATTTTCCGGACGGTAGCTTACGATACGATAGACTATCATCATAATTATAATTATATCAAAACACTAGAAAATATCTGTAAGCAATACTGAGGCATATTTGTATTACAATTTGAGCTGTGCAAATTTTTAAGATAGTGAGCTCAGCTTATTTTGAAGCGACCCAAATTGACTTTCCCCACCTATATAGCCCATACTTTTTTATGCGAACCTAATACCTGATGGTCTTCAAAGGAAGGATTGTAGGACATTCCTGCGTGAGGCAGTTGTATAGTGGCCAGTGCTGATGGCCTGGCGCTCAATGAAACAGGTCTCTGAGGGTTGAAAGAGTGAGAAGGATGGTTAGAATATCATTGTCTCACCTTGACAGGCTTTCTACGAGTCACTGCCTGGTAATGATCATCAAGTATGTCAGTAACAGCATCTGGAAACAGTAGGAGTTGATATCTTACTAGACTCAAAAACATTAAAAATGAAAAAAGGATAGGAATGGCCAAAAAGTAACGAAACAAGATTTATTTTCAAACTCACAACAATCATTCCAACAACTTTCAAATTCATCAAATTCATGCCATGACTTTGACCTTTGGTTTCCATGGAAACATTGTTGGATATATGTTAGAGTATTTATTTACACAATGATATCAACAGA
>VSKX01076509.1_pt1 | contig 11105 bp, 13 predicted proteins | sample 4799481 | NCBI WGS metagenome assembly VSKX01 (sample SAMN12179537, study PRJNA552185) | sponge metagenome | biome: deep-sea hydrothermal plumes; feature: spots directly above weak diffusing fluid; material: sea water; isolation source: sponge from the Swan site of a hydrothermal vent ...
AGCCCTTGATGCGATTGCCGCAACGCTTTAACTCTTACTTAATGCCCGCTCCAGATTTTCGCGTATCTTTTTAAGGAAGTCTTCCGTGTTCAACCATTTTTGTTGCGCGCCTACAAGCAATGCTAAATCTTTTGTCATAGAGCCGCGCTCAACGGTGGAAATGCAAGTGCGCTCCACTGTGGCGGCGAAATCTTGCAAGGCTTGATTATTATCTATTTCGCCACGTTTCACCAATCCGCGTGTCCATGCGAAAATGGAAGCAATGGAATTGGTAGAGGTTTCTTCGCCGCGTTGATGCGCCCGAAAATGGCGGGTGACCGTGCCGTGTGCGGCTTCGGCTTCTATGGTTTTGCCATCGGGGGTTAGCAGAACCGATGTCATTAACCCCAAAGACCCAAAGCCCTGTGCCACAGTGTCGGATTGCACATCGCCATCATAATTTTTACACGCCCAAATAAATTTACCCGACCATTTTAAGGCGGCGGCAACCATATCGTCAATCAAACGGTGTTCGTAAGTGATATTGTGCTTTTCATAATCGCCGCGAAACTCTGCGTCAAAAACTTCTTGGAATAAATCCTTAAAGCGTCCGTCATAAGCTTTCAGGATTGTGTTTTTCGTAGAAAGATAGAGCGGCCATTTTCTGTCTAACGCATAACGCATACAAGACCGCGCAAAGTCGCGTATGCTGTCGTCCAAATTATACATAGACAAAGCCACGCCACCAGAAGGGAAGTCAAACACTTCATATTCGCGGCTGTCGCTGCCGTCTGCCGCTTCCCATTTCATTGTAAGTTTGCCTTTGCCTGGCACAACAAAATCGGTCGCGCGATATTGATCGCCAAAAGCATGACGACCAATAACAATTGGGTCTGTCCAGCCGGGCACAAGGCGCGGCACATTACGACAGATAATGGGTTCGCGAAAAACCGTGCCACCCAAGATATTGCGAATCGTGCCATTCGGGGAGCGATACATACGTTTCAAACCAAACTCTTCCACCCGTGCTTCATCGGGGGTGATGGTCGCACATTTCACGCCAACGCCAACTTCTTTAATCGCATTGGCGGCATCAATTGTAATTTGGTCGTCCGTGTCATCACGCGCCTCTATGCCTAAATCATAATAGCGCAGGTCAATATCAATATAGGGCAAAATCAACTCGTCCTTTATCAGTTGCCAAATGATACGAGTCATTTCGTCGCCGTCTAATTCAACGATGGGATTATCTACTTTTATTTTAGTCATGGATTGCTTTCTATTCTGTTGCTTTTATTATATCAAATAGTGCGGCGTGATAAAAGCCTTGCTTTGGGTATAAGAGCAGAATAAACGGACTTATGGATAAATATACAGATAAAAACCCTGCGATTATACTGGTCGGTGCGCAATTGGGTGAGAATATAGGTATGGTAGCGCGGGCGATGTTGAATTTCGGGCTAACTGATTTGCGCCTTGTGCAACCGCGTGAAGGCTGGGATAGGGTGCACGCGTATAAATCGGCGGCGGGGGCGGATGCTCTTATTGATGGGCATAAAGTTTATGGTGATGTTGCGGGTGCGATTGCTGATTTGGGTTATGTTGTGGCAAGCACGGCACGATTGCGTGATATGGTGAAGCCGATATTGACGCCCCCTGCGGCAAGTGCGGTGATGCACACCCATGCAGAGGCAAACACAAAAAGCGGCATTTTATTTGGGCGCGAGAAATCAGGGTTAGACAATGATGATATTTCACTTTGCGATGTGATATGTCGCGTACCGCTTAACCCCGATTTTAGTTCGCTTAACTTAGCGCAAGCGGTTTTGCTATTTGGTTATGAGTGGTATCAGGCGGGTGATAAAACGGCAGCCATAGATTTACCGACACCCGATACGCAACCTGCTTCGCGTGCAGAACTGACCGCTATGTTTGCGCATTTGCAATCGGCATTGGATGCGGCGGGATTTTTGACCCCACCCGAAAAAGCCCCCGCCATGATGCGTAATTTGCGCAATCTGTTTCACCGCGCCTCAATGACAGAGCAAGATGTCCGCACTTTTAGGGGTGTGATAAATGCTTTGCTTCGCTTTCCCCGCCAGCGCCAAGACGAGGCGGCAAAGGCACAGATTGCCGCTCTTTCGCGCCCTTCGGGGGATGGTGAAAATGATATTGACAATTAAGGGTCTGTGGCTATACTCGCCCGAAATTTGGAAACACTAATTAAGGACATATATCTGATGAGCAAACGCCTTGCTACTAAATATAAAATTGACCGCCGCCTCGGAGAAAATATCTGGGGGCGACCAAAAAGCCCATTTAATCGCCGCAATTATGGACCGGGTGAGCATGGTCAAAGACGCAGTGGTGGCAAAATGTCAGATTTTGGTACGCAACTTCGTGCCAAGCAAAAACTCAAAGGTTATTATGGCAATATCACGGAGAAACAATTCCGTGGTATTTATGATGCCGCCGCGCGTGTGAAGGGTGATACTGGCGAAAACATTATTGGCTTATTGGAATCACGCCTTGATACGATTGTTTATCGTGCAAAATTTGTGCCGACTGTATTTGCGGCACGTCAATTTGTTAATCACGGGCACATATTGGTGAATGGGCATCGTTGCAATATCGGCAGTCGCCGTCTTAAAATTGGTGATGTTGTTGAAGTGCGCGAAAAATCACGGACACTGAATATCGTTTTGGAATCTATTCAAAGCCAAGAGCGGGAATTGGCGGATTATTTGGATGTTGATCATGGCAAACTAACAGCGAAACTAACGCGTGTGCCACAATTATCCGATGTGCCTTATCCTGTGCAAATGGAACCAAACCTTGTGGTGGAGTTTTACTCTCGCTAATTAGTTTGTGTGAGCGATATTTTTATCGCTTATCATATCGCGCAACTCGCCTGTTTCAAACATTTCACGCACGATGTCACAGCCGCCGACAAACTCTCCTTTAATATAGAGTTGTGGCACGGTTGCCCAATCAGAAAAATCTTTGATGCCTTGTCGCAAGTCATCGTCTTCAAGCACATTGACTCCCTTAAAGGCGACGCCGATATGCGATAATATCTGCACCAATTGCCCTGAAAATCCACATTGCGGAAACACAGGGGTTCCCTTCATATATAAGACAACATCATTGCTGCTGACTTCATCTTGAATTTGTTTTTGAATATCGCTCATATCGTTCTCCTATTTTGGTTCGGTTTGCAGGGCGAGAGCGTGTAGGGCATCACCCATTTTGCCACCGAGCGCATTATAAACCATTTTGTGTTGTTGCACACGACTTTTACCAGCAAAGGCTGCCGATATAATATGTGCCGCATAATGGTCGCCATCGCCGCGTAAATCGGTTATTTCAATATCGGCATCGGGCAGGGCGGTTTTGATTGCCCCCTCTATTTCATTGGCTGTCATTGGCATTATTTGCCCTCCATATATGTGGGAAACCAAGCCTCGTGCGTGGTGCGCAAGTGCGTAATTTTTATCGGGGCGTGGTCGGGCAATGTCAAGGTATCTGCCTGTGTTGTGCCGATAGACGTGAGGCGGATATTATTTTTTGCCGCCTCATTTTCAAGTGCGGCGCAAGCATCAGCAGGGGTGACGGGGACGGCGATGATATAACGCGCTTGATCTTCCCCAAACCAAAAGGCGTGGCTTGCTTGTATATCAACGGCACAGCCTATATTGCCCTCATTAAAGGAGGCGAGGCACATTTCTGCCAATGCCACGAGCGCCCCGCCATCTGAAATATCATGAGCGGCTGTTATATGTCCCGCTAAAATCATTTGGCGCACAAAATCTCCGTTTTGGCGTTCTTGGTCTAAATCAACACAAGGCGGTGCGAAGCAATTTTTATTTTGCAATATGATTTGTTGATAAAGCGATTGTCCTAAATGTGTGCCGTCATCGCCGATAATATAAACGCGTTGTCCGATTTGCGTAAAACCCGCGCCAATGGCTTTGGTGTGGTCGTCTATTAAACCGACGCCGCCGATAGCGGGTGTTGGCAAAATACCAATGCCGTCTGTTTCGTTATAAAGCGAGACATTGCCCGATACGATAGGATAATCAAGGGCGCGGCAGGCTTGGCTCATACCTTCTAGGCAGCCGACAAATTGCCCCATGATTTCTGGCTTTTCGGGATTACCGAAGTTTAAGCAATTGGTGATGGCGAGGGGTGTTGCCCCTGTCGCTGTGATGTTGCGCCATGTTTCTGCGACTGCTTGTTTGCCGCCTTCAATCGGGTTTGCGAAACAATAGCGGGGGGTGACATCAACACTTATGGCGATGGCTTTGTTTGTGTTATGCACCCGCACCAATGCGGCATCGCCCCCACTGCCTGCTAATGTATCGCCCATGACCATTGAATCATATTGCTCCCACACCCAACGCCGCGAAGCCAAAGCGGGGTCTGCCAGTAAATGCAAAAGCGTATCGGGCAGATTATGCGGATGCGTATCGGGGCTTGCGAAAAGAGCGGCAGCAGGGGTGGGGGTGTGCGGTCTATCATATTCGGGCGCCCCTTCTGCCAATGGTGATAATGGCATATCGGCAACGATGGCGCCTTGATGTTCAATCACCATACGATTTGTATCGGTAAGGTTGCCGATGACGGCAAAGTCCAACCCCCATTTATCAAAAATGAGTTTGGCTTCGGCTTCACGCCCGACTTTTAACACCATAAGCATACGTTCTTGGCTTTCGGATAATAGCATTTCGTATGCGGTCATTTTTTCTTCACGGCACGGCACTTTATCCAGATTTAAGTGGATGCCCACACCGCCTTTATCTGCCATTTCCACCGATGAAGAGGTCAGCCCCGCCGCCCCCATATCTTGAATGCCGATAATCGCATCTGATGCCATAAGTTCTTGGCAGGCTTCCAGCAAAAGTTTTTCGGTAAAGGGATCTCCCACTTGCACGGTGGGGCGTTTCGCATCGGACGCATCGTCAAATTCTGCGGATGCCATTGTTGCGCCGTGTATACCGTCTCGTCCCGTTTTGGAGCCGACATAAACCACAGGCGAATCTATGCCTGTGGCGGCGGCATAAAATATCTTATCGGTGCGCGCCAGCCCGACACACATTGCATTTACTAATATATTGCCATTATAGGCGGGGTCGAAATTGACTTCGCCCCCGACGGTGGGCACACCAATGCAATTGCCATAGCCACCAATTCCAGAGACGACACCGCCAACAAGATGCCGCGTTTTGGGATGGCTAGGGTCACCAAATCGCAACGCATTGAGGGAAGCCACTGGTCTTGCCCCCATTGTAAAAACATCACGCATTATACCACCCACACCTGTTGCCGCCCCCTGATAGGGTTCAATAAAAGAAGGGTGATTATGACTTTCCATTTTGAAAACAGCCGCATCGCCATCGCCAATATCAATAACGCCCGCATTTTCGCCCGGTCCTTGAATAACTTTTTCGCCTTGCGTGGGTAGGGTCTTTAGCCATTTGCGCGAGGATTTATACGAACAATGCTCTGACCACATAACAGAAAACACCCCTAGTTCAGTCAGGTTGGGTTCGCGTTCCATAGCGGCAAGAATGCGTTCATATTCATCGGGGGCAAGCCCGTGTTCTGCAACAATTTCTTTGGTAATTGTCATGCCAATGCCTCCAGCAATCCCGCGAAGAGGCGCAAGCCATCATCGCCACCCAAAGCGGCTTCGGCGCGTCTTTCGGGGTGGGGCATCATACCAACAATGCGGCGGCTTTTGTCGCATACCCCGGCAATATCAAGTTGCGAGCCATTGGGATTGTCGCCCTCGCCATAGGTGAAAATAATCTGCCCATTATCTTTTAGACTTTGCAATGTGTCGGCATCGGCAAAATAATTGCCGTCATTATGGGCGACAGGAATAACAATTTCTTTGTCTTTTTCATAAAGATGCGTGAAGGGTGTATCTGTTTGCTGCACCTGCAAACGCACATTGCGACAAACAAAGTGCAAGGCTTGGTTGCGCATTAACACACCCGACAATAATCCACATTCGGTGAGCATTTGAAACCCATTGCAAATGCCGAGCGTGGCAACACCAGATTTAGCCGCCTTCACGACCTCTGCCATAATCGGGCTGTTGGCTGCCATTGCCCCACAACGCAAATAATCGCCATAAGAAAAACCACCCGGCAACACGATTAAATCACAAGGGGGTAGGGTGTGCTCCCCATGCCAGACCATAATCGGTTGCGTATTACATATTTGGCGCAAACAAACAGCGACATCTCTGTCGCAATTAGAACCCGGAAAAACAATGACAGCAGCACGCATAGGTTTTGTTAATCCTCACTTGTCATTATGGAGTGTGATTTCGTAGTCTTCTATAACGGTGTTGGCGAGCATTTGTTCGCACATATCTTTTAGCGTCGCCCGCGCGGTGGTGGCGTCGCTTTCGTCTAAATCAATCTCTATCAGTTTGCCTTGTCGTGCTTGTATGACTTGTGCAAACCCCAAGCGATGCAAGGCGGTTTCTATGGCTTTGCCTTGTGGGTCTAGCACCCCCGCTTTTAATGTGATGTGTATGGTCGCCTTCATCAACTCACCAATACTGGTTTTGTCGGCGAGATAGAAGAGAACAAGCCCAGCCGTTTTGCGACATCTTGATAGCCTTCCAAGACATCGCCTAAATCGTGGCGGAATCTGTCTTTGTCTAATTTTTCGCCACTGGTCATATCCCATAGGCGGCAATTATCGGGGCTGATTTCATCTGCCAGCAAGACTTGCACGACATCGCCTTCCCAATGGCGACCGAATTCCACTTTGAAATCCACCAGACGGATATTCACTGCCCCGAACATACCCGACAGAAAATCATTCACACGCAGAGCAACGGCAACCATATCATCAACCTCGCCCCGACTTGCCCACTCAAAGGCGGCGATATGTTCTTCGCCTATCAGGGGATCGCCGAGGTCGTCATTTTTATAATAAAACTCCACCAGAGGTCTATCAAGAGACTTGCCTTCCTCCAACCCCAAGCGTTTAACAATAGACCCCGCCGCGATATTACGCACGACAACTTCTAGCGGAATGATTTCAACTTCTTTAATCAATTGCTCCCGCATATTTAGAGGTTTGATAAAATGTGTAGCAACACCAATCTCTTCTAATCGTGTAAAAATATATTCCGATATGCGATTGTTCAAAACACCTTTGCCTTCAATGGTGCCATGTTTTTCATTATTGAAGGCGGTGGCATCGTCTTTGAAATGCTGCACGAGTGTGCCAGGGGTTGGACCCTCGTAAAGTATTTTGGCTTTACCTTCATATATGCGACGACGTTCTGACATTTTTTATCCTGTTTAGCCTTCATTGAATACGCGCGCGAAAAGCGTATCTACATGTTTGAGATGATAGTCCAGATTGAACAAAGCATCAATTTCATTATCGCTGAGGGGAATATCTTTATCGGCTTTTAGCAGTGCAGAAAATTCCCCTTCGCCCCGCCAGACGGGCATGGCATTGCGTTGCACGAGGCGATAAGCATCTTCGCGGCTGACCCCCGCTTGCGTGAGTGCCAACAGCACGCGTTGCGAATGCACCAGCCCCCCAAGCGCATCCATATTTTGTTGCATACGTTCGGGATAGACCAGCAGTTTTTCTATCACCCCCGTCAAGCGCACAAGCGCAAAATCCAGAGTGATTGTTGCGTCTGGTCCTATCATGCGTTCAACAGATGAATGCGAAATATCTCTCTCGTGCCAAAGGGCAACATTTTCCATCGCGGGCAAACTCATAGAGCGCACTATTCGTGCCAGCCCCGTTAGGTTCTCCGTCAAAATGGGATTGCGCTTATGGGGCATTGCCGATGAGCCTTTTTGTCCTTCAGAGAAAAACTCTTCCGCTTCCAAAACCTCCGTCCGTTGAAGGTGGCGCACTTCTGTCGCCACACGCTCAATGGAAGAGGCAATCACCCCCAATGTCGCAAAGAACATAGCGTGTCTGTCGCGCGGGATAACTTGCGTAGAAATCGGCTCCGCCACCAAGCCCATAGATTTTGCCACATGGGCCTCCACCTCTGGCGGGATATTGGCGAAAGTCCCCACCGCACCCGATATGGCACAAGTGGCAATCTCTTCTCTTGCGGTTATTAATCTTGTGCGGTTGCGTTCAAATTCTGCATAGGCTTGGGCTAGTTTTAATCCGAATGTCGTGGGTTCCGCATGGATACCATGACTGCGCCCAATACAAACATCCATTTTATGTTCATAGGCGCGTGCTTTTAATGCCGCTAAAAGCGCATCCATATCTGCCAGCAATATATCTGCGGCGCGAACAAGTTGCACATTAAAACAAGTATCCAACACATCGGAGGATGTCATACCCTGATGCACAAACCGCGCTTCATCACCGACATGTTCTGAAAGGGAGGTCAGGAAGGCGATGACATCGTGTTTGACTTCGCGTTCTATTTCGTCAATCCGTGTTGCATCAAACCCACCCCGCGCCCGCACCGCTTGCGCCGCCTCTTTCGGGACAATGCCTAAATCTGCCATCGCCTCTAGCGCGTGTGTCTCTATTTCCAGCCAAATAGAAAAGCGGCTTTGCGCTTCCCAGAGGGCAGTCATTTCAGGACGGGCATATCTTGGAATCATGCGCGTATCCTATACTTATTATGTGCTATGTCAAATAATCCTGTCATTTTTGAAACTGACCTCACTATGGCGCCCGATAATGATATGGTCGTGTAAAAATATGTTGAATCCTTGCGCTAATTCACGCAATTTTATTGTGGATTTGATGTCGGCTTTTGAAGGTTGTGGGTCGCCGCTGGGGTGGTTATGCACAAGAATTAATCCGCTTGCGTTCAGCTCTAAGGCACGCTTGATAATCTCGCGAGGATAAAAGGGTGTGTGGTCTACCGTGCCTATCGCCATTGCTTCGTCTGCGATGATGCGATTTTTTTTATCTAAAAACAACACATGAAGTTCTTCCACTTTATTCTCGGCTAGTTTGGTGCGGCAATAGGCGATAATCGCGTCCCAATTACCCAATATCTCGCGGTGCATTATTTTGGATTGTCCCAGCCGCAAGGCGGAGGCTTCTATAATCTTGAACTCCGTCACGACACTATCGGTGATGAAGTTTGTCTTCGTTAAATCTTGGCGCGAAGCAGAAAGCACGGCTGATAAATCTTTGAACTTGTCTAGCAATTCCTTTGCAATAGGTTTGACATCACGGCGGGGAATGGCACGGAATAATATCAGTTCCAGCAGTTCATATTCGTGTAGGGCATCGCCACCCCCTTTAATAAAACGTGCGCGCAAACGTTCGCGATGTCCGCGCCGCGTGTCTGGTTTTTCGTGTTTATCCGACTTTAACGACTCTTTTGGCATAATGATTATGGACTTAAATGAGGTTGGTCTAGCCCACTAGGGGAGCGGGTGAATATCTCTGCGCCATCGGCGGTCACACCGATTGAGTGCTCGTATTGGGCAGAAAGAGTGCGGTCGCGTGTAACGGCGGTCCAGCCATCACGCAATACCTTAACCGCATCACGACCGAGATTAAGCATGGGCTCAATCGTGAAAAACATACCTTCTTTTAAGATCACCCCTTGCCCCGCACGACCATAGTGCAGCACATTTGGTTCATCATGGAAGACACGCCCTAATCCGTGTCCGCAAAAATCACGCACGACTGATATTTTATTGGCTTCGGCATGGGCTTGGATTGCCGCGCCAATATCGCCCAGATGTGCACCCGGGCGGACAGCCTCTATCCCCCGCATCATAGAGTCATAAGTGGCAGTGGCGAGGCGTTGGGCTTTCACCGACATATCCCCTAACGCATACATACGGCTGGTGTCGCCATGCCAGCCCTCGTAAATGAGGGTGACATCTATATTCAATAAATCTCCTTCACGTAAAATTTTATCACTGGGAATACCATGACACACAACATGATTAACAGAAGTGCAAATAGAACGAGGAAACCCCCGATAAAAAAGGGGGGCGGGCACAGCGCCTAAATCTCTTATCAGGGTGAAGGCTTTGTCATCAAGCGCGGCGGTGGTGATGCCGGGTTGCACGAATTCTTGCAAAGCATCTAATACGCTGGCTGCCTTCTGCCCGACACAGCGCATCGCTTCAAAATCTGCGGGCGTGTGAATCTTTATCGCACCTGTGCGAAAAATATCGGCATCCGCTTCGTGTGGCGTGGCGGTGGATAGAGCGGGGGTTTTAATATCAGTCATAGCCCCTCTTACCATAAGGCGAGGCATTATTTCAATGACAATAGCAAGGACACGCCATAAGATAGCGTATGCGTAATCCACCACCAACCCCTATAGCAAGCGTCATTTTAATCGGTGATGAGATATTGTCGGGGCGCACCCAAGATAAAAACCTAGCCCATATCGCCAGTGTATTGGCAGAAGTGGGTATCGCTATTGGCGAGGCACGGATTATTCCCGATATAAAAGAAGTCATTATCTCTGTGGTTAATGATATGCGCCAGCGTTATGATTATGTATTCACAACAGGCGGCATTGGTCCCACCCATGATGACATCACGGCAGAATGTATGGCAACGGCTTTTGGTGTGGCGTTAGAGGTGCATCCGCTCGCGCAAGAAATGCTGCAAGACCATTACGATACACTCGGCACAGATTTTAACGAAGCCCGACAACGTATGGCACGAATACCGCAAGGGGCGGCTCTTATTGATAATCCTGTTAGTCGGGCGCCGGGTTTTGCCATAGAAAATGTTTATGTGATGGCAGGGATACCCCGCATTATGCAAGCGATGATGGAAGGGGTTCTGCCAACGTTAAAAGGAGGGGAGGCGATTTGTTCTTGCACGATAACCGCCCTTGTTCCCGAAGGCACTATCGCTGCAAAAATGCACGAAATGCAAACGGCTTATACGCAATTGAACATCGGGCTATATCCATTCTATGGTGCGGAAGGGGCAGGGGTCAGCGTCGTCGCACGAGGGCGCGACCAAGCGGCACTCACCAAAATAGAAACCGAGATATTGGAATATTTTGAAGAAATTGAGGCTCTTTTATTATAGAGGGGGCGACCCCCCATTTGCGCCTCCGCGCAAATTCCCCCAACCACATTGTTCCCGCTCACGGAGCGGTAAAATATGGTTAT
>VSKX01093385.1_pt1 | contig 11088 bp, 16 predicted proteins | sample 4799481 | NCBI WGS metagenome assembly VSKX01 (sample SAMN12179537, study PRJNA552185) | sponge metagenome | biome: deep-sea hydrothermal plumes; feature: spots directly above weak diffusing fluid; material: sea water; isolation source: sponge from the Swan site of a hydrothermal vent ...
CCTTCGGCTTGTGCCGATTGTTTCTGGTGGCGGCTGACCATATTCACGCCACGCACCAAAGCACGATTTTGTGTTGGGAAAACAGACAAGACTTCACCTGATTTACCTTTATCGCGTCCGCTTAACACCACGACTTTATCACCCTTTTTGATTTTGAGTTTTGCCATTACAGAACCTCCGGTGCTAGCGACACAATTTTCATGTGATTGCTGGTGCGTAGCTCACGCGTGACAGGACCAAAAATCCGCGTGCCAATAGGCTCGCCTGTATTGCTGACCAGCACTGCCGCATTACGATCAAAGCGAATAGCACTACCATCAGAACGGCGAATCTCTTTCGCGGTGCGCACGATAACAGCGCGCATCACATCACCTTTTTTCACCCGCCCACGCGGAATGGCTTCTTTCACGCTGACGACAATGGTATCACCGACACCTGCCGATTTGCGTTTAGAGCCGCCCAAAACCTTTATGCACTGCACACGCCGCGCACCCGAATTATCGGCAACATCTAAATTTGTTTGCATCTGTATCATAATCTACTCCGCAATCACTTCCCATGTTTTCGTTTTAGAAATCGGGCGGCATTCGCGTATCGCCACCAAATCACCCGTCTTGTAGGTGTTATCCGCATCATGCGCATGATAGCGTTTAGACCTACGTATCGTCTTTTTCATCACAGGGTCTGCCAAGCGACGCTCAACACTGACGACTATTGTCTTATCCCCTTTATCGCTTACGACGCGCCCTCTTAATATCCGCTTTGGCATATCCTAATCCTTTTTGCCTATAACTTGTTGTGTCTTAAGGCGCGCTATCGTACGGCGCACCGCGCGCATACGCGCTGTGTTTTCTATCTGACCACTCGCCTGTTGAAAACGCAAGTTTAACTGCTCTTTCTTCAGTTTCAAGATCTCGTCTGTGCGTTGATCTTGTGTCATATCTCTTACCTCTGATGGTTTCATTACTGACTCCCCACCCGCGAGACAACCCGTGTCGCCACTGGTAATTTCGCTGCCGCTAGCACTAAGGCTTCATGCGCTATAGCAGAGTTAACCCCATCAATCTCAAACATAATGCGACCGGGTTTCACACGACACGCCCAATATTCTGGCGTACCCTTACCTTTACCCATACGCACCTCTGTCGGTTTTTGCGACACTGGCACATCGGGGAAAATACGAATCCATACACGACCCGCACGTTTCATATGACGCGTAATCACACGCCTTGCCGCCTCTATCTGGCGAGCCGTCACACGATTAGGCGAAGTCGCTTTCAACCCATAAGAGCCAAAAGTTAAATTCGTACCGCCTTTCGCATTGCCATGAATGCGACCCTTATGGGCTTTGCGATATTTGGTGCGTTTCGGTTGTAACATTGCTTAGCCCTCTATTGCTGGGGTTGGTGTTGCAGGTGTAGATGGTGGTGTAGATGGCGGTGTAGATGGCGGTGTAGATGTTGTTGTCGGGGCGGCTGGCGCAGAACTTGTTGTCGTTGCCACGCCTTGCGTAATCGTATGTTGATTATTGCGCCGTCCGTTATCTTCACCTAAATCGCGATTATCACGCGCCATAGGATCGTGCTCCATAATCTCGCCTTTGAATATCCAAATCTTAACACCGCAAATGCCATAAGCCGTCATCGCTTCTGCCACGCCATAATCTATATCAGCACGCAATGTGTGAAGCGGCACACGCCCCTCCCTATACCATTCGGTACGCGCAATCTCTGCACCGCCAAGGCGACCACCGCAATTAATACGAATACCTTGCGCCCCTAAACGCATCGCCGATTGCACAGCACGTTTCATCGCACGGCGAAAACCAACGCGGCGCTCTAATTGTTGGGCGATATTTTCTGCCACTAATTGGGCATCGCTTTCGGGCTTGCGCACCTCAACGATATTGAGATGCACTTCGCTATCTGTCATCTTGCTAACGCGTTTGCGTAAGGCTTCAATATCCGCACCCTTTTTACCAACAATCACACCCGGACGCGCCGAATGAATCGTCACACGACATTTCTTATGCGGGCGTTCAATCACGACACGCGCGACACCCGCTTGGCGCAATTCTTTCATAATCATTGTGCGAATTTTCAAATCTTCATGTAAGAGCGTGGCATATTCGCGTTTATCTGCAAACCACCGCGATTCCCACGTGCGATTTACACCTAAACGCATACCAATCGGATTAACCTTTTGTCCCATTATGCCTTCTCCTCAACTTCTTCCAATATAATCGTGATGCGGCTGAAAGGTTTTAATATCCGTGCCGCCCGCCCTTTTGCTCTTGCGCGAATGCGTTTCATCACAAGACTTTTGCCGACATAGGCTTCTTTGACAATCAATGAATCCACATCCAGATTATGATTATTTTCTGCATTAGCGATGGCGCTTTCTAGCACTTTTTTAACATCATTCGCAATGCGGCGCCGCGAGAATTGCAAATCAGATAAGGCGCGTTCAGCGCGTTTGCCACGAATAAGCCCCGCCACAAGATTAAGCTTTTGCGGACTAGTGCGCAGCATATTACCGATAGCGCGTGCTTGATTTTCTGCTAATGGCTTTGTCATAACCTTATGCCCTCGTCGCTTTCTTGTCGCCTGTATGTCCCGTATAGGTGCGCGTGGGTGCGAATTCCCCAAATTTATGCCCGACCATTTCTTCTGTTACGAAAACAGGAATATGTTTGCGCCCATTATGGACACCGAATGTTAAACCCACAAATTGGGGAAGGATTGTAGAGCGACGACTCCACATTTTTATGACCTCCTTTGTGCGACCAGAGGCGCGCACTGCTTCTGCTTTTTTAAGCAGATAGCCATCTACGAAAGGTCCTTTCCAAACTGAACGTGTCATTTTCTGCCCCTATTTCCTACGTTTGCGCGCATGGCGACTATTGAGAATATATTTATCCGTGCGTTTATTAGCGCGGGTGCGATGTCCTTTAGTGGGTTTACCCCAAGGTGTAACAGGATGGCGCCCACCTGATGTTTTACCTTCACCACCACCATGCGGGTGATCCACGGGGTTCATCGCCACACCACGAACGGACGGACGCTTACCCAACCAGCGATTACGACCCGCTTTAGCAATTTTTGTATTGCCCTTATCAGGATTAGAAACTGCCCCGACCGTTGCCATGCAAGTGCCGAGTATCAATCTTTGCTCGCCCGATGTCAGGCGGATAATAGCGTAGTTTCTATCACGACCAACCAATTGTGCGAAAGTGCCAGCCGAACGAGCAAACTGCCCACCATGACCAGGCTTTAGCTCAACATTATGAATAATCGTACCAATCGGTATAGATTTTAAGGGCATAGCATTGCCGGGTTTCACATCAACTTGCTCGCCAGCGATGACCTTATCCCCTGCCGCCAAACGTTGAGGGGCAATAATATAAGCCAAAGTACCATCTTCATATTTAATAAGAGCGATGAAAGCCGAACGATTAGGATCATATTCTAGACGCTCTACCACTGCTGTCATATCAAATTTTTGGCGTTTGAAATCTATGATGCGATAGCTGCGCTTATGACCGCCACCACGACGACGCACCGTGATACGACCCGCATTATTGCGACCGCCATTACTTGTTAAACCTTCTGTTAGCTGCTTAACAGGTTTGCCAGAATGCAGACCCGCACGATCTACTTGAACGAGGCCGCGTTGTCCGGGTGTCATCGGTTTATATGTTTTCAATGCCATCTTATAGACCCGTCGTCACATCAATGCTGTGCCCTTCTTCTAAAGTAATAATCGCTTTCTTGATACTATTTTGCTGACCAGGGCGCCCACGAAAGCGCTTCGTTTTGCCTTTGCGGTTAAGCGTATTGACCGCTTTCACTTTGACATCAAACAAGGCTTCCACCGCCGCTTTGATGGTTTTCTTTGTCGCATTTGGGGCGACTTTGAACACAACTTGATTATGCTCTGCCGCGAGTGTCGCTTTTTCCGTAACCACAGGGGCGCGAATAATGTCGTAATGTTTTACATTGCTCATTTGAAACGCTCCTCTAATCCTGCTAGTGCCGCTTTCGTTAAAACGAGTTTATCGCGGCGAAGAATGTCGTAAACATTTATACCCTGCGTTGGCAAGACATCAATATGGGCAATGTTTCGTGCCGCACGGCTGAAATTCTCATCAACTTCTACGCCATCAATAATCAACGCATTATTGATGCCCATTTTATCAAATGCCTTGCGTAAATCTGCTGTTTTACCAGTTTTGATTTTCGCTTCGTCCAATATCACCAAATCATCAGATGCCATTTTGCCCGATAATGCCATTTTCATCGCCAACGCCCGAACCTTTTTAGGCATGGCGACCGCATGGCTACGCACAACAGGACCATGAGCGCGACCACCACCAATAAAGATGTTAGAACGTCTGCTACCATGACGCGCTGTACCGCCACCTTTTTGGCGACCAACCCGCTTACCTGTAGCAGAAATTTCGCTCCGCGTTTTGGTTTTGTGTGTGCCTGCCCTGCGCTTCGCAAGTTGATATGTCACCATGCGTTGCAAAATATCCATGCGGGGAACAATGCCGAACACAGCCGCATCTAACTCTATAGAGCCGTTCGCTTTTGCGTCTAATGATGTGACTTCGGCTTTCATTACTCTTTATCCTCTTTTTTTGTTTCTACTTTTTCTTCTACTACTTCTTCGGCTGGGGCTTCTGCGTCAGGCGTTTCTTCGCTAGGTGTTTCTGCGCTAGGTGTTTCTAGAGCAGCATCGCTACGCAAACTTGCTGGCAATGGCACCTCTTTTGGCATTGGATGTTTAACCGCATCACGCAATAACAACCAGCCGCCTTTTGCACCCGGCACGGCGCCTTGTACCATAACCAAACCGCGCTCTACATCGGTTTTGACAACGGTGAGATTTTGCATTGTCACTTGTTCATCACCCATATGACCCGCCATTTTTTTACCTTTGAAAACACGACCCGGATCTTGATTTTGCCCTGTTGACCCATGACTACGATGCGAGATAGACACACCATGTGATGCCCGCAAGCCACTGAAATTATGACGCTTCATCGCCCCCGCAAAACCTTTACCAATGCTAACGCCTGTCGCATCAACACGTTGTCCTTCAATAAAGTGATTGGCGATAAGTTCTGAGCCAACCTCAATCATATTTTCGGGGCTAACCCGAAACTCTGCCACATAACGTTTGGGCTCTACTTTGGCTTTGGCAAAATGTCCGCGCAATGCTTTTGTCATGCGTTTCACTTTAGTGAAGCCTGCGCCCAATTGCACAGCACTATAGCCATCAGATTCTGCCGTGCGTTGCGCAACGACTTGGCAATTATCCAGTTTGAGCACAGTCACAGGGATATGCTGACCAGCCTGCGTAAAAATACGCGTCATCCCGAGTTTCTGAACTATTAATCCTGAACGCATCTTATGTTTCCTTCACTCTCGCCTATAGTTTTATCTGCACGTCAACGCCGGCAGGTAAATCTAGTTTCATTAACGCATCAACAGTTTGCGGGGTTGGATCAACAATATCCAATACGCGCTTATGTGTGCGCATCTCAAATTGTTCGCGGCTCTTTTTATCAATATGCGGACCACGCAGAACCGTATATTTCTCAATATGCGTAGGCAGAGGTATGGGACCACGAACATCCGCACCTGTGCGTTTCGCTGTGTGCAAAATTTCCCTCGCGGAATTATCTAACACGCGATGATCAAACGCCTTTAAGCGGATGCGTATGCTTTGATTTACTGCCATATTCTTTTCCTCTAAAAAAGCACGCGAGAATAAAAAATCCTTGCGTGCCTTATCCTTCCTATTCTATAATTGTTGAGACGACACCAGCGCCGACCGTGCGACCACCCTCACGGATAGCGAAACGAAGTTTCGCCTCCATAGCGATGGGGGCGATGAGTTCTACTTCCATTTCGACATTATCGCCGGGCATAACCATTTCCGTACCAGAGGGAAGATGGCAAATACCAGTCACATCCGTTGTGCGGAAGTAAAACTGCGGACGATAATTCGTGAAAAATGGTGTATGACGACCACCTTCATCTTTTGTCAAAATATAGGCTTCGGCTTTGAACTTTGTGTGCGGTGTAATAGAGCCCGGCGCACAAAGAACTTGACCGCGTTCCACTTCTTCGCGTTTCGTGCCACGCAGAAGCACACCGACATTATCGCCAGCCTCGCCTCTATCAAGAAGTTTGCGGAACATTTCCACACCTGTACAAGTGGTAACTTGTGTATCTTTGATGCCAACGATTTCAATCTCGTCACCAACATTGACAACACCGCGTTCCACACGACCCGTCACAACCGTGCCACGACCAGAGATAGAAAATACATCTTCAATCGGCAATAAGAAAGGTTGATCGACAGGGCGATCTGGTTGCGGGATATAATCATCAATGGCTTTCATCAAATCTATAATGCGTTCGCTGCCGATGGCATCGTCGCGCCCTTCAAGAGCGGCAATCGCCGAACCACGAACGATAGGAATATCATCACCCGGATATTCATAAGTGTTGAGCAACTCACGCACTTCCAACTCGACGAGTTCAAGAAGTTCTTCATCATCAACTTGGTCAACCTTATTCAGGAAGACGACAAGCGCTGGCACACCAACTTGGCGTGACAAAAGAATGTGTTCGCGTGTTTGCGGCATAGGACCATCGGCGGCATTAACAACCAATATCGCCCCGTCCATTTGCGCTGCACCCGTAATCATATTCTTTACATAGTCAGCGTGTCCTGGGCAATCAACATGGGCATAGTGGCGGTTGTCGGTTTCATATTCAACATGCGCCGTAGAAATCGTGATGCCACGTTCCTTTTCCTCTGGTGCTTTATCAATATCAGCGTAATCAGAAAACTCTGCCCCGCCTTTATCTGCTAGCACTTTTGTAATCGCCGCTGTCAATGTCGTCTTGCCATGGTCAACATGACCAATCGTACCGATATTGCAATGCGGTTTATTGCGTTCAAACTTTTCTTTAGACATAATCGTTCTCCTTCTTCTGTCTCTGCTATGCCAGTTTCGCTATAACTTCATCAGCCACTGCTTGTGGCACTTGTTCGTAATGGTCAAATGTCATGGAATATTGCGCGCGACCCTGCGTCATAGAGCGCAAAGTATTCACATAACCAAACATATTTGCCAGTGGCACCATTGCCGTAATCACAGACGCATTACCACGCGCCTCTGTACCACTGACCTGACCACGACGACTACTTAAATCGCCAATGACATCGCCCATATGGTCGTCGGGGGTGACAACTTCCACAGACATAATTGGTTCTAGTAATTTAGCACCCGCAGATTGCGATGCTTCACGGAAGGCAGCCCGTGCCGCAATCTCAAACGCCAGCACACTGGAATCAACATCATGATAAGCGCCATCAGTAAGCGTAACTTTGAAATCAATCATAGGGAAACCTGCCAACACACCATTATTACGCACAGAATGAATACCTTTTTCAACACCCGGAATATATTCACGAGGAATAGCACCGCCAACAATTTGATTTATAAACTCGTAACCAGCGCCGGGTTCTTGTGGTTCAATCGTCATTTTAATACGCGCGAATTGCCCTGCACCACCCGATTGTTTTTTGTGTGTGTAATCAACATCGGTTGGTTTGGTGAAAGTTTCGCGATATGCCACTTGCGGCGCCCCAATATTTGCTTCCACCTTAAACTCGCGCTTCATGCGGTCTACGATGATATCCAGATGCAACTCGCCCATACCAGCGATAACGGTTTGCCCGCTTTCTTCATCTGTTTTAACACGAAATGATGGGTCTTCTTGGGCAAGACGTGCAAGTGCTAGTCCCATTTTTTCTTGGTCGCCTTTGGTTTTTGGTTCAACGGCAACTTCAATCACGGGGTCGGGGAATTCCATCCGTTCCAAAATAACAGGATTGTCGGGATCGCATAATGTGTCGCCTGTTGTTGTGTCTTTCATACCAACTAAAGCGACAATATCACCCGCATAGGCTTCTTTTATTTCTTCGCGAGAATTGGCATGCATTTGCAACATACGACCAACGCGTTCGCGTTTATCTTTAACGGTATTCACCACCGTAGAACCGCTCTCTAATTTGCCCGAATAAACACGCGCAAATGTAAGCGACCCAACAAAAGGATCGTTGGCGATTTTGAATGCCAACATAGAAAGGGGCGCCTCATCAGAAGATTCACGCGTGATTTCCGCTTCGGTTTTGGGGTCAGTACCCTGAATGGCGGCAACATCTGTTGGTGATGGCATAAAATCTACCACAGCATCTAGCAAAGGCTGCACACCCTTATTCTTAAAAGCCGTGCCGTTAAGCACAGGCACAAAGTTTTTCCCGATTGTGCCGCGACGGATACATTTAATCAATGTTGCCTCGTCTGGTTCGTTGCCTTCCAAATAGGCTTCCATTGCTGTGTCGTCCATTTCCACTGCTGCTTCAATAAGGCGGATGCGATATTCTTGCGCTTGGTCTTTTAACTCATCACGGATATCACCATATTCATATTCCGCCCCGAGGTCTTCGTTTTTCCAGAGAACCTCTTTCATTTTGACGAGGTCAATCAAGCCCTCATAATTACTTTCAGCACCGATAGGCAATTGCACAATCAAAGGATTAGCACCGAGCCTATCAATTATCATATCAACGCAACGGAAAAAGTCTGCGCCTATTCTATCCATCTTATTGATGAAACACATACGCGGCACAGCATATTTATCTGCTTGGCGCCAAACCGTTTCGGATTGTGGCTCTACACCTGCTACCGAGTCAAACACGGCAACCGCACCATCAAGCACCCGCAAAGAACGTTCCACCTCAATCGTGAAATCCACATGACCTGGTGTATCAATAATGTTGATGCGCACATCACGCCAGAAACAAGTTGTCGCCGCCGATGTAATCGTGATGCCGCGTTCTTGTTCTTGCTCCATCCAATCCATAGTGGCAGCGCCATCATGGACTTCGCCTATTTTGTAGCTAACGCCCGTGTAATAGAGAATGCGCTCTGTCGTTGTCGTTTTGCCCGCATCAATATGCGCCATGATACCGATATTGCGATAATCTTGTAGGGAAGTTGTGCGTGACATAATTCTCTCCAACTACCAGCGATAATGTGAGAAAGCACGATTTGCTTCCGCCATGCGATGCGTATCATCTCGTTTTTTGACGGCAGAGCCGCGCTCACTTACAGCATCCATCATTTCTGCTGATAGACGCTCCACCATAGAATTTTCGCTTCGCGCGCGTGCTGCTGTGATGAGCCAGCGAATAGCCAGAGCCTGTTTTCGTTCAGCGCGCACTTCCACTGGCACTTGATATGTTGCACCACCCACCCGACGCGAACGCACTTCTACACTTGGCATAATTTTATCAAGTGCTTCGTGGAATACTTCTAATGGCTCGCGATTGAGTTTTGCTTTCACGGTATCAAAGGCGCCATAGACGATGTTTTCGGCAGAAGATTTTTTGCCGTGTTGCATAAGGCTATTCATGAATTTGGTGAGCACCATATCCCCATACTTTGCGTCGGGAATGACATCTCTTTTTTCTGCGCGGTGACGACGAGACATGCTACTACCCTCTACTTCGGACGCTTCGCGCCATATTTGGAGCGACGTTGGCGGCGATCCTTAACGCCTTGCGTATCCAACACACCCCTGATGATATGATAACGAACACCCGGTAAATCTTTCACGCGACCGCCGCGTATCATAACCACTGAGTGTTCCTGAAGATTGTGCCCTTCACCCGGAATATAACTTGTGACTTCATAACCATTGGTGAGACGAACACGAGCCACTTTACGAAGAGCCGAATTTGGTTTTTTAGGCGTTGTCGTATAGACGCGCGTGCAGACACCACGTTTTTGCGGACAAGATTCCATTGCGGGAACCTTATTACGCTTGACCACCTTATGCCGCGGTTTGCGGATGAGTTGGTTAATGGTTGGCATCTGCCTCTCCTATTCTTTGGGGTGATATGCCCCAATTCCAAAAAGCCGAGCAGGGCTGAAGCCCATAAGCGCGGCGCGATTTCCAGAGGATTACCCTTTGAATTATAAGGGAAATCTTGATCTTAGTCATTTTCGGCTATCAACAGTGTTTAGGCATTTTGTCCCGACTGGTGTCAGAAATAAAGTAGAGCCTACGTTTCTGCTATCAAGCAAGCGTTTTTTAGGGGAAATAGCGGCTTTCGTCAAGCCCGAAAGCACCAAAAAGCGTAAAAAAACAATCAAAAATCGTGATTCTTCACTTTTTGGGCTTATCGGGCAAAAATGATTAAACCGCAGGTGCAGATTCGGCTTCTTTTTCTTCCTCAAGCGGGGCTGATTCGGCGGCTAATGCGGCATCACGCTCGGCGGCTTCGCCTTTGAGCCTTTGCATTATGCCACCTGTGCCAGCAGGGATAAGGCGACCAACAATGACATTCTCTTTCAAACCGATGAGTTCGTCATGTTTGCCATTGATTGCCGCTTCTGTCAGCACCCGCGTTGTCTCTTGGAAAGACGCCGCCGAGATGAACGAACGCGTCTGTAATGCCGCTTTCGTAATACCCAACAGAACAGGCGCTGCCACTGGCAGTTCCTTACCCTGTGCTTTTAGCGCAACGCAGTGATCTTCAAACTCTAGCCTATCTATGTTTTCTTCTTTTAGATAATGACTATCGCCACTGCTTTGGATTTCAACCTTCTGCAACATTTGACGCACAATCACTTCAATATGTTTGTCGTTAATTGTCACGCCTTGCAGACGATAAACATCTTGAATTTCGTTTATCAAATAAGATGCCAGTTCTTCCACACCCAAAATCGCCAGAATATCGTGCGGGGCTTTATGTCCATCGGCAATGTTATCGCCTTTTTCAATAAGGTCGCCCTCTTGCACGGCTAGCGTTTTCGTTTTAGGAACAAGATATTCCGCCAGTGCTTTATCTTCGTCTTTTTCATCTGGTGGTAAAATCTTGATGCGGTATTTGTTTTTGAAGTCTTTGCTGAATTTGATTTGTCCATCGCATTCGGCAAGGATAGCGTGGTCTTTCGGACGCCGCGCTTCAAAGAGTTCCGCCACACGCGGCAGA
>VSKX01006056.1_pt1 | contig 11085 bp, 8 predicted proteins | sample 4799481 | NCBI WGS metagenome assembly VSKX01 (sample SAMN12179537, study PRJNA552185) | sponge metagenome | biome: deep-sea hydrothermal plumes; feature: spots directly above weak diffusing fluid; material: sea water; isolation source: sponge from the Swan site of a hydrothermal vent ...
GTTCCTTTGTTGCTTTGTTTGTTGTAGTGGGGTTAGAGGGTGAGTGTGTTCCTTTGCTGCTTTGTTTGTTGTAGTGGGGTTGGAGGGTGAGTGTGTTCCTTTGCTGCTTTGTTTGTTGTAGTGGGGTTGGAGGGTGAGTGTGTTCCTTTGCTGCTTTGTTTGTTGTCGTGGGGTTGGAGGGTGAGTATGTTCCTTTGCTTCTGTGTTGTCGTGGGGTTGTTGTCGGAGGGTCGGTTGTTTTTGTAGCTGCTGAAGCTGTAGTACTTACATCATGTGTTCGTGTTTGTTTGTAGTAGCTAGTCTAGTCACAAAGTGTGTTGTGACCGTACATACATAACTACATAATATTATGGCAGTCACTACACAGTAAAGTGTGCCTTTACGTGTAGTAGGCCGTCTACGGAACAACAACTAAGTCTTTTCGCATTCACCTGGTCCCCAGTAGTGATAAAGCATCATAATCTTTTGGCTGGCTAGCCCTACAAATTTTTTGAAGCTATAGTTAGAAGCGGACAGAATGATACTTGAAATATATGAGGACCAAGTGAATGCAAATAGACTTTGATGTGTACATGTGCATTGCAATCCATGTGTACAGTCCGTGCTATTATATATTGTCACGCCCTCCTTCAGAGCGTGAGAAGACCGATGCCCTCAGTGTGCACCTGTTGGAGGCAGAGGGGTACTCTGAGGTGGTCACTGTAGAGAGAGAAGGACTGCTCTCAAAGGTGGCCGCCCTCGAGGAAGAATGCCAGGAGAGGTGTAGGCTCTCCAATGAATGGTTTGAAAACCTCAAGGTCAGTTGTAAACAATGACCTGCTTTGCACATCTCAGTTTGTGTTGTGCTTAGACGCAAGCTCTAACTAAGCCATCATTTCTAGTTTTGCAACAGTCTAGAAAAAGAGCAAAATATCATGAATCGGATCGCAGATATTTGGCGCACAGGATCAACTAAGTACATGACATGAGAGATCGTTGTTTCAGCTACGTAATGAAACCTCCCCTACCTCAATAGCGTCATCCTACCCAGAGATATGACTGCACAAACATTGGTCACCTAGCTACTTTGATGTTGTTCTTGCTAGCATTTTTGACTGTAACTCAATAGTGGTACATGTATCTGCGCGAATTGTGCCCTTTTCCCAGAGCCTGTCACATATAATTATAACCAGGCCAACTTTTACTAACACATTCCAGGATGTCAAAGAACAGAATTTATGCCTCAAGAGCGAGTTGGACCTACTCAAGATGGAGAAAGATAACGGTTTCCATGGCAGCAAGGGGAATTCCCTCTTTGGTGAAGTAGAGGACAAGAGAATGGACGCTGAGCGCAAACTGATCTCACTCCAAGTGCGTCATGAGAGCTTGGAGAAGACACACTCCACCACCAAGCAGCGCTACGCCAGACTCAAGGTAAGAAAACTGAACAAACAGACAGTGTACGGTACGTATAGCGGGTATATTTCGAGGGTATAAAATGTTCGTGGTTTTCGCGGATTAAGCCTGTACTGCGAAAATGTATACCTACGAATTTAATATCGCATGCATGCAAGATGTAGAAAGGCTGCTATTCCGCAAAAAAAATCCGCGAAAACCTTTCTAACGGTCAAATTTATACCCTCGAACTATACCCGCTATACGGTATTTACTATAGTATAGTTATGAGTAGGTCCTTTCTTACAATCAGCTCTTGATAATGGATTGAGCTAATGTGGATTAGTTGACTTGTTGAATGGTGTTTTGTTGAACTTACAGAAGTGGCTAATCAGCTACTTTTGTAAGTTTAACAAATTAGACACTTGAATTCTGTACGTTCAACAAATTAGACACCTGAATTCTGTAGGTTCAACAAATTAGACACCTGAATTCTGTAGGTTCAACAAAACACCTTCCAAGCTCATCATAATAATTACATGAGCTTGATACTGCACTTTCCACTTGAGATAAGGGAACAGTTTACGTAAGACCTTTGATAGGTGTACACTGTTACACTTACCTCAAGTGGTTTTTTGCCATTTACTATTTGCCCCAAACTACCAAGTGAGCTGCAAAGGGCAGTAGTCACACTGGCAGTGTGCAAAATGCAACCTCAGATAATCTACTCTATGCAATTTTTCCTGGGAAGCACCCCCTGACAGGCTTCAGTGTACCCATGCACAAACACATGTCTACGTCTCTGCATATCGTGTTACAGTATATTTAACATCAAACAATGCACTGTATGATTTCACTAAACACACGTGTACTCTCCCCTCACGAATACACAGGCTGAGATGTCAGCACTGTTCTGTCGTTATAGTGCCAGTTCTGCCGACTCCAATCATCTCCAGCGACTGCAGAGAGCTCTCTCTCAGAGTCAGAGTGAAAACGAGGGATTGCGTAACAAGATACACAAACTTGAGACTCAGTTATCTGATAGCACTGCTGTGCAGGACCGTCGGAAACTGGTGTCAGCTTTTGTGGACTTTGGTGACAAGGCTCAGTATATCCAGTTCCTAGAGCAGGAGATTGACCAAGCAAAGTGAGTGAATCTGTACACACTTAGTACACAAGCAAAGTGAGTGAACTTGTACACACTTAGTACACAAGCAAAGTGAGTGAACTTGTATACACTTAGTACACAAGCAAAGTGAGTGAACTTGTACACACTTAGTACACAAGCAAAGGGAGTGACACACTTAGTACAGGAGCAAAGTGAGTTGAACCTGTACACACTTAGTACATAAGCAAAGGGAGTGACACACTTAGTACATAAGCAAAGTAAGTGACACACTTAGTACATAGGCAAAGGGAGTGACACACTTAGTTAGTACATAAGCAAAGTGAGTGACACACTTAGTACATAAGCAAAGTGAGTGTGATGGTGTACTGTAGTCCATTGTTGTCTAAGCATGCAAAACTGATGAGTAAATATTTTGCCATAGTTGAAGCCTTATTCATAATAATGTTGATGGGTTGATATCAGACACACCAAACACACAAATTAAAAACAAAGTATTCCCACGTGTATAAATTTCATTTCTCGATGGGGGGAGGTGGTACTGCCCTTTGCAGCTCAGTTTGGGGCAAATAGTAAATGGCAAAAAACCACTTGAGATAAGGGTAACTGTACACATGCAGTGTACACCTATCAAAGGTCTTATGTAAACTGTTCCACTTATCTCAAGTGTTTTTTTGCCATTTACTATTCGCCCCAAATTACCAAGTGAGCTGCAAAGGGCAGTACAGTTGGTGGGGCCATTCATACTTGTAATTGTGCATGTAATTTTAACTGAATGTACATGTACAGTGTATGTACAGTACTTTGAGCCAATGTGTTAGTCTGTGTGATTGTGAATTCCTCCTTTTGTCTTGCCCGGTTGAGTGCAGGTCCCAGCACAGTGCTGCACTGACTGACCTGGACGTGAAGAGGACTCAGTTGGTGTGGGAGAGCAACAAACTGAGTGAGGCAGAGTCCAAACTCTACCATTCTGAGCAGCAGCATGCTCGTAAGAGAGAGGACCTCACTAAGCTCAGAATACGACTGCAGGAGAGCAGTGAGAAACTCAACCAAGGTGAGTGCATTATAGTGCTGGTTAGCTAGGCTAGGTAGCTGTTGTAATCATACCTAGCTCATCTTGAGCAGCTTGAAATTAATTAAAGGTTTTGAAAAAACCGCAATTTATTTAAACTAAACACGTCATCTTACAGAGTTTTTTATGGGCTTTCTGATTTGAAATTGAACAAATAAAGCCTGACCTCTCAACAAGGTTCTGTCCCCTTCGGTTCAGAGGTTTACCTGTACACATACGTATAGACTAAGTAAGACTGCATGCAGCACCTACACCTACCTACCTACCACCTACCTACCTACCTACCTACCACCTACCTACCTATGTACCTATGTAGTTTAGATATTGTACATTCTCTTTCCTAACTATGTGTGTTCACAGTGTACTCATTCTTCACCTAGCAAACACAAAGATTGCTCAATTGGAGGCTGACAAGACTTTTCTAGAAGGAGAGCTGAAATCACGTCGTGGAGGACGCAGATCACTTGCTCCCCGACTACCCACAAACCATTCCGACCACTCACAGAGCTCGACTAAAACTTCCGACCCATCGACTGAGCCACAGAGCGATTCATACGATCGTATGGACACAGAGTGTGCTGGCCTGACTGACTCCAATGAAGAACTACGCACGCGTTCTTCGGGTGAACAGCTGAAACAGCAGCAGCCGGAGAGAGTGATAAACTTACTAGAGGAGCTAGAGACAGAGTTCAGTAGACAGAAGAGTGCTAAGGGGACCACTGTGAAGCTATCGAGTGGTCGTGATACTGAGAACACTGTACCAAGTCGTAAGGTTATCCAAGTGAGCAACAAGAACGCCGAGCAGTGTGCCCAACAGTGACCCGGTCTAACTCAACCATGACAGCCACTTTGTTTGTTCGATGTGTACTTAGTATACAATACATTTATGTCTGTACATGTACAATAATCGATAATACTAACCCTTGTGGATAAGATTTGTGTAAACTAATTGGTAAGGGTCGCTTAGCAAGAAGTACTTTTGCAGGAAAGAGGGTGGGGCTATAATATTATAGTAAAAATTAATAGCAAGCCTACATGACACTACTAGCTATACTAGTATAGTGACTATACACTGTACTGTGCTCAGATCAAAGCCAGCCGGTCAGCGCCAGCAGCATGGAAGTTATTGATGTGAACAGGATACCAACACATGTTTACAGACTCAAGAACAGTCATAACACTGACAGCAAGTCCTTAGCCCTCGTGATACCGGGGAGTCCTGGAATGGGTCATTTCTACATCCCCTTTGCCAACAGATTATTCCAACTAGGAGATGGTAGCTATGATGTTGCCTTGGTATCTCATGCTGGACACTCCCCTGGTTTCCTCAGACCACCCTCTCCTCCACACTCGCACGTTATTAAAGATTTTCCCGGCAACTCGGCGGAAAAACCCGCCACCACAAACGGTGACACTTTGAGGAGACTGAACGGTGATTATTGTTCACCCGCGAATGACGCTGCAGCTACTCACAGAGACTGGTATTGCCTCGAAGAGCAGATAGTGCACAAACTGGCTTTCCTTGAGCAGTACGCACCAGAGGTGGACACGCTCTATCTCGTCGGACATTCCATAGGGGCATGGATGGTGTTGCAAATGTTACAACGTTTGGAGCCTTCGAAAGTCAAGAAAATCGTTTTACTCTTCCCGGCTATCGAGCGTATGGAGGACACCCCTAAAGGAATCCGATTGGCTCCACTGTTCTCGTCGCTACGGTTACCGTTCACGTTCGCTGTGTGGTGTCTGTCGTGTATTCCCGATTCCGTGAAAAGATTTCTTCTCGGCTATCATTTTTATACTACCCCTCTGGAGCAAGTACCGCACATGACCCAAGGAGCTATGAACATTGACAGCAAAGCGATACACAACGTCCTCTGTATGGCAAAGCAGGAAGTGACAGAAGTGACTGATGCACCATTTGAAATAATCGATGCAAATATCGATAAAATTGTTTTTTATTACGGTGTCAGAGATGCATGGAACATTGCTGGTTGCTATGATGACATGTGTAAACGATATCCTGATCATAGTGAAGTGCATATGTGTAAGAGTGGACATGCACATGCTTTTGTTGAGGCTGCTTCTAATGAAATGGCTGACTTTACATTTTCTAAGATTATACCATCATAAAACGTATACATGTCTTTATTTTTATATATTTTATTATAATTATTGTCGTTATACGTATTGTACACTTGAGCGTCTCAAAGTTGATATAAACTTGTGCAAATGAAAATGAAACAATTATAGAATATCGTGCACAACACTTTAGTTTAATTGTGATACATCTCTATTGTAGTCTTGCAGAATACTGTACATAATGTGATGGAGTTATACTGACAGTATTATTATGGTCCAGAATGCATGCAATGTCATACCATTTCAGGTGCCGTTGTCTTTGTTAGCCTTACTTAGCTGGAGCTATCTCTTACATTTAATGTAAGAGATAGAGATAAGAGATAATGTAACATTATCTGCCAATGATAATTCATAGATACTGAGTAGCTATCTATGGATAATCTGACACCCGTCCGTACGATTCATGCACTCTGGTACAAATCCAATACACCCTAGCTACCCATGGTACAACTATTACTTGTACATGCGTCTTGTCATGTCTAGTTTTTGCTTGTTTGATTTATGGTCTACGTCATTGTGTGTTGAGGCCACAATACAGCATAGGATACAGCATTGGCAAATTAACTACCTGCATGCCTTTTGATTATATACTTCTCGAAAGCAAAGTATATGTACAAATCTTGCATGTAATTGCTATAGGGTGAGGCAATAGGAATAGCATTGAAAAAGCAATATTTAAAAATCTCATCTCATTTTACATAGCTACCCATAATTATACAATGTCATACACAAATACACATTTTATACAAGTTACTACAAGTTACTATGCAAGTTAATCTTCAAGTCTAGTCTTCTTGTCGTCAAGGCACTAGACTGTGCAAAAAGGTTGTAACGTCAAAACATTACAAACTATTAGGCTTACGGCATATAAACGGCCCAATCTGAAGTGGGGTCATAGCACTCCCCTCTCCCACAACTACTAGTGTCCCTGCGGATACTTGTGCGCCTGCACACTCCCCACACCATTCCAGCAGGTCTGTCAGTGCTTTAACAATATGTGACCATCTACAGGAAAATCAGGCATAACGCGCATGTGTCAATACCCTGTTTGTCAAACATACCCATGTATTGTAAAACATTTTATGCAAATCACAAGATAAACTATTGTTTTAACTTCTGGCAAAGTTTAAATGACAGGCGCCATGCAACTGTAAGAGGTGTAGGTCTGACAGTGCTTTAACAATATGTGCATACTCATGAAACTTCAGAGACTGACATAGCCCATGCAGTGGGCGGCCCATGGAATCCTTGACCACCCACTGCGTGAAGCGAGAGTTGTCCGCAATGATTCTTTCTAGCCACGATATAAACCTTTCCTTCGAGTCTTGAGCGTTGGTACCTATAGTAGATATCCATGTCCACAATTACTCCTATAGTTTATCCTTACCTTGAACCAGACCTGGTATGCTTGACACTGCTGGCAGTGCCAGAGCTCGGTGAATCATATCTTCGCTGCTAAACAGTATAACAAATCCCAAACTGTCTGTGGAAAAAATTGAAGACAATCATGGACAGACAACCAACAAACTTTCTTCTTCTGCAGCTGTTGGGTTGCTTCCCGACGCCGAGGAAGAGAGTCCGCAAATTGGTACATGCTCTTGACTGGTTACCCTCTAAGTCTTTAAAGTAGGCACTATGTTATAGTTAAGAGTCCACTACATCAGACTTTATGGCAGTAAACCTCCGAGACACTGGAGTAGTAAAATCTCGTTATAGCTAGTTTATACTTACATTGAAGGCCATCGCTGTCTCTGGAAACTCGTGCTTAGTAAAATTTGTCATAGCCATTCTCTTAGTAGTTACAAGCTCTGCAGTAGAGCACTAGCTATTGGTAGCTACGTACAAGAGTGAGATAAGAGCTGCTGCAAGACAAATCCTGATAGCTATAGGCCCAACATCCATTTTTATCTTCGGTACAATATATTCATATCTTAGCATGTTCATGGGGACGGTTCGAGTGAGGCATTTTGCACAGTGGGTGCTTGCGCCATTCATTTATGTATTCATTTATGTATCGTACAAAATGCATTGGTGCAGCTGAAACAGAACACAAATGTGCGATGAAGAACATACCTTCCTCCTCTGGGCGTGTTGAATCATCCATGGTTGGGCTGCATGGGTAAGGGTGTATTGGTCAAAAAATATTTGTACCTTAATTAAGGTATTATAGTCAAACTGTGTTGATGGACACGCGGCTAGGGTGTTAGCATAATGAATATTATTATATAGTGAATCACGTGCCACTGCCGCGCATGCGCTCTAAGTACCATACTTAGATATGTTGCTGCTAAAAAAAAGAAATAACAGTGAGGACCCGGTACCTCCCAGCTCCATAGTCCACGACGCAACCTTTGTACCAAACCGTAGCTGTTGTCAACAATTGATTGATTACTGTTTTGTTTTATCCCCTACTCCTAACCCAATCTAGCCTAAACCCTCTCCCCTAGGCTACGCATGCGCATAGGAATGTACTGGCACGTGATGCACTTTATAATGATTGATATTCATTATGCTAACATACTTTCCCTAGTGTTGATAGTGGACAACATAATTTTGCCACGACATGAGTAACGGCAAGGAAAACTCGAAAACGCTTTATTAAACATGGCTAAAGCCTATAATATACATGTTAGGGTGAGGATGTAGTGATCTATGATGTTATGTTACGTCACTTCTCACCACAATAATGATCCAAGAATGCAAGATTGACAGTCACTACTCATAATATATATACTACTCTTTTTTATACCTAATATATTTAGCAAGGCTTCACTTACCTTTCCTAAAAGGGGGCTCCTTGTGGCTTGCAAGCTTGACCAACGACAATTAAACGGCACGTGGTTAATTAATTGTCTGCGCATGCGCAGAAGAAATTATCGTCTCTGAACTTACTTTTTTTTGTGTGTACGTGTATAATACCCTCTTGTGGTCAAATAAAAGTTTCATTCAATCAATCGAGAGGATCCATTCCTCTGTTGGAAGTCAATGCTTCTTGTGAGTGGAAGGAAGCTGACCGTCTCCTTGCTGGTGGCCCAGTGTATGAGTCTAGGAAGGAATGCAAACGCAGAATCTCCTTATTTATATATTAAATGTAGAGCAAGACTGGAGAGAAAAGAGAGAAAAACTATCCAACGACGTGATGCATGTTTTAATCAAATCATCCTCTGCACTTTAAGACCTAGTCTCAAAGGACGCATGGCACAACTCTCTCTGTTGACGGTACTCGAGTCTCTGACCTTCCATCTGTTTTGACCATGTACTGTTAAATGCCGGCCATTATACACTCCACGTGCACAATAACAATAGCACAAGTAGTATAACATACAGGTATATAGAAGGGAATTAGCATGAAATAACTAGTGTAGTGATTACGAGGTCAAACCATGAAAAATCAATATTAAATTTACACCACGAAACACGCAATGAACAGGTTAAAAAAATTTACTAGTTAGCTAGCTATATTTTTTGCTAAATGACTCGGTCGTTACGTACGTACATGGTCTAGCTATATTACGTCTTATACACAAAAGCTGTTAACTCTATCTTCATAAGGCAGTTTCTCTGTTAGCTAATATTATCAATATCTTTAGTTATAAGTGTCACCATTTTCTGTTCCTTCCTTTAGTTTTGTATACTCATCATTTAATATCTTCTTCTTGCTTAATCGATTATAAAAGCATGTTTCTAGCAGTAAAATAGCTACCACCATACTTGATATTAACACTCCACCAAATGTGATGTAAAACAGCAAATCTTTCGAAAATTTTGCTATGATAACAGCAACAATTGACGGTATTGAGATATTACCAATTGTCCCAGCTGCTACAAGTATAGAAGAAGCCTTGGCCGAGGCGACAGTGTGTTCACTCATCCATGTCATAGTGCTTGGGAAGATAGAAGCATAGCTAGCTCCCAGCACTCCAGATCCTATCCAAACAGCAATTGCATTGTGAGGGTACAATACAAGTATAAATGAAGCCAGGAAACTTCCACTTAGATTGCAAATCATCATTACTGAAGACCAAACTTTACATACTGCAAGAAAGACTGAAAACAGACGAGCAAACGCAAATGTTCCCCAAAATAGTGCAGTAAGAACTGCAGCATCAGATTTGGAAAAATCTAAGTCCCCTTTGACAGCCACAGTAAAAACAAGGCTACCATATGATGCTTCAAGTCCAACATACAGAAGCAAAAAGATAAATAACAGTGTGAACGTTACAACGAGATACCAAATAGGTTGCGTGCTTGATGCATTGTTTTGGCCTTTTGTAAATCCCTCACTATCTTCAGTTTTTCTTCGCCTACACTTGCTACAACACTTGCTAAAATCTTTGGTAAAAGCAAAATAGATAAATGCAACTAGAGAAGGTATAAAAAATGAGCTAGTAATCCAATAAGCCCAAGCATATTTAGGAATTAGAGCATAAGGATTGTCCTCATAAATTAGTGTGCAGTTTTCTACCACAGTCAGCAGAGAACTTCCTGTTAGATGGTAACACACATTCTGCACAGTATCAGAACAGACAGAAATATTACCCACATCAAATTTGTCCAAATCAAATTTCTGGTCAAAAGAGATTGTCTCATTTAAAACATCTTCACAAGAGAACGATATACTTTCATTGACAGACAGCATGTCAAAGTCTTCATTTCGTTCAGTAAGAAACTGCTTGGTAATTAAAGGGGCAATAAAGGCTCCAAATGCGAAACAAAAATGAAGTATTTGCATGGACGGTCCTGCCTTGTCTCGCCATAGCTTAAACAGTATAGCATGAGTACCTGTATAGACAATATAAAACGCCTGATGCACTTTTATTTTTTATTTTGAGCAACAATGTTTATCATAAAATTATTGTACTTAAGATTTGCATTCCAGTGATTATATTCGTACATGCCACCTCTGAAGAGTGCATGGTCACTCAGAGTCTACACAGCAAAAACGTTTGGTTAAATCAACCGAAAGTTTGTTATTTAACACAAATTTAGTTTATCGGTTTTTGCTGTGTATAGGTGGCCATGCATGCTTCCAACTCTGGTCTGCATGGATTGAAGTCACAATCACTTACATACTTTATACTTCTGAAAGCGACCACCTCTCTATCTACAATAGAGTGCCTGTGATTATCGTCATTTGTCAGTCAACATTTTTGTCATTCGTTTGTCGCTGCTGTAAAAGTATTGGTTAGACTACTGAACCGCAGTGTCTTAGTGATTTAGAAGCCCTATTCTATGTAGGGCTGAAGCAAACCACTAATTCACCAAGGCGAGCTGAGGTTAATTTAGTGGTTTGCTGAAGCCACTACACGGAATGAGGCCTGTCCGCACTAGAGCTTTGATCTGGATCGGATCTAAATAAATCCTGTCCGCACTA
>VSKX01007271.1_pt1 | contig 11084 bp, 8 predicted proteins | sample 4799481 | NCBI WGS metagenome assembly VSKX01 (sample SAMN12179537, study PRJNA552185) | sponge metagenome | biome: deep-sea hydrothermal plumes; feature: spots directly above weak diffusing fluid; material: sea water; isolation source: sponge from the Swan site of a hydrothermal vent ...
AAAATGGAGCGATAAAAAATGGCACTCTATATTGTTGGACGCGCCTTGCTCTGCCACAGGCACCTTGCGCCGCAACCCTGATATTTTATTGCATAAAAGACAGGGTGATATTACCCGCGCCGCCACAACCCAAAAACGCTTACTTGCCCAAGCCGCCACTTTAACGGCCGATGGCGGCACATTGCTTTATTGTGTATGCTCGCTTGAACCACAAGAAGGCGAAGCGCAAATACAACAATTCTTGAATTCCCACCCCGATTTTGCCCTATCACCCATAGGCGGATTGCCAGAGGGATTTGCGAATTCTGGGGCGGATTCTGTCGCACAAGCTAGTGGTATGATACGCATAATGCCAAGCGATTATAAAGGCGGCTGTGATGGATTTTTTATTGCTCAGTTGCACAAAAAAGCGTAATTAGAGATATGGATTCGGTAAAAATTGCACCTTCTATTCTTGCGGCAGATTTCGCACGGCTCGGCGAGGAAGTTGCCGCTATTTGTGCCGCAGGCTGTGATTATGTGCATATTGATGTGATGGACGGACATTTTGTCCCCAACATTACTTTGGGCGCGCCCCTTGTTGCCGCCATTGCGCCGCACGCCAGCGCACCCCTTGATGTGCATTTGATGATAAGCCCTGTTGATAATCATATTGAGGATTTTGCTAAAGCCGGTGCCGCTATCATTAGTTTCCACCCCGAAGCCAGCCTCCACCCGCACCGCACGGCGGCGGCTATTCGTGAATTCGGGTGCAAAGTCGGGCTGGTGCTGAACCCCGCCACACCTCTGAACGTGCTAGATTATATGTGGGATATGATTGATCTTGTGTTGATTATGTCGGTTAATCCGGGCTTTGGTGGGCAATCCTTCCTCACCAGTCAATGCCGCAAAATAGAAGCGGTGCGCGAATATATCAGCCGTCATAATCTGGCTATTGATATTGAAGTTGATGGCGGCATAAATCCTGAGACCGCAAAACTAGCCCGAGACGCTGGCGCTAATATCTTGGTGGCAGGCACTGCGGTTTTTAAGGGAGCGAATGGGGGGGACTATGCCGCTAACATTGCTTCCCTCAAGACATAAAGTTAAAGCATAATAATGAAACACCCTATAAAACGCGCTTTGATTTCTGTCTCTGATAAAGAGGGGATTATTCCTTTTGCCCTTGCCCTGCATAAAGCGGGGGTAGAGATAATCTCCACAGGCGGCACAGCCCAATTATTAAAAGGCGCCGATATCCCTTGCCGTGATGTCGCCGAAATCACCCAATGGGCGGAGATGATGGATGGGCGTGTGAAAACCTTACACCCCGCTATCCATGGCGGGCTTTTGGCACGGCGGGATAAGCCCGACCATACACAAGCGATGGATACCCATAATATCCCCGCCATTGATTTATTGGTCGTCAATCTTTATCCGTTTGAGGCGGTGCTAGACCAAAATTTAGACAATAATACCGATGGGGATACCGATGGGGATACCGATGGGGATACCGATGGGGAAACCCATATTGAAAACATTGATATTGGTGGCCCCGCTATGATAAGGGGGGCTGCTAAAAATCATGCTTTTGTCAGTGTCGTGGTCGAGGCGGCTGATTATGATTTAATTTTAGACGCCCTACAACAAGGCGGCACAGATTTGCGCCAACGCCAATATCTGGCGCAAAAAGCCTTTGCACGGGTGGCGGCTTATGATGCGGCAATCTCTAATTGGATGGCGGGGGCTTTTCCCAAATGCCAAGAGGGCGCGCAAGATTGGTTCGCCATTGGCGGGCGCTTGAAAGAAGCTTTGCGCTATGGCGAAAACCCCCACCAACAAGCCGCGTTCTATGCCACTGCCCCAAAACGCCTAGGATTGGCGGCCGCCACACAACATCAAGGCAAAGCGCTTTCTTATAATAATATCAATGATGCCGATGCCGCCTTCGCCTTAATCAGGGAATTTCCAGCTTGTGAAGCGGCGGCGGTGTGCATTATCAAACACGCCAACCCATGCGGTGTGGCACTGGCTGATAATTTAGGCGATGATTTAGCGGGGGCATTTGCCCGTGCGCTGGCGTGTGATCCTGTTTCGGCTTTCGGCGGTATTATCGCCACCAATCGCCCGCTTGATAAGCAAGCGGCAGAGGCGATGACAGCCATTTTTACCGAAGTGATTATCGCCCCCGCTGCGGATGCGGAGGCGAAATCTGTTATTGCCGCCAAGAAAAATCTGCGCTTGCTGACATTAGATTATGGGGGAGATTATGGGGGAGATAATGGGGGAGATAATGGGGGAGATAGCGGGAAGTATAAAGAAGACGAGCATATAACCCCCCACATAAGAAGTGTGGCAGGTGGTTTTTTATATCAAAACCAAGATAAGGCCCTGCTGGATAAAATAGAATGCGTCACCAAACGCCAACCCAGCGACCAAGAAATGCAAGACCTCTTATTTGCTTGGAAGATTGCCAAGCATGTTAAATCAAACGCCATTATCTATGCCAAAGACACCGCCACCGTCGGCATTGGGGCGGGGCAGATGAGCCGCCTTGATAGCGCCACCATCGCCGCCCATAAAGCCGAAGTCGCCGCCAAAAATGAAGGACTGGCAGAACCCTTAACAAAAGGCTCTGTTGCCGCCTCTGATGCCTTTTTTCCTTTTGCCGATGGCTTGCTCGCCATTGCCGCCGCCGGCTCTACGGCTATTATTCAGCCCGGTGGCTCGGTGCGTGATGCGGAGGTTATCGCCGCCGCCGATGATAAAAATATCGCTATGGTCTTTACCAATATGCGCCATTTTCGGCACTAATCCCTCTATCCACATATTCCAAACGCCATTCAAAACGCCATTCCAAACCTTGACAAAAAAAATACGCGGGGCTAAATAGTACTAACATTTACAAATATATTATGGGATATACACTGATTAACAGAAAAAATATGTAGATATGATGACACATTTAGACACATTAGAAGCCGAAGCCATTTATATTATGCGCGAAGTGGTCGCCGAGTGCGACCACCCTGTTATGCTGTATTCTATCGGCAAAGATAGTGCCGTGATGTTGCATATTGCGCTGAAGGCTTTTGCCCACACGCCTCCCCCCCCAACCCCCGCGGGGGCGACAACCGAAAAAACGCGTCTGCCGTTTCCGCTTTTGCATGTTGATACCGGCTGGAAGTTTAAGGAGATGATTACCTTCCGCGATAAAATGGTGAAAAAAATAGGCGCAGAATTATTGGTGCATCAAAATGCCGAAGGGGTGGCAGCAGGGGTGGGACCTTTCACACATGGCTCTGCCAAGCATACCGACATTATGAAAACCGAAGCCCTTAAACAAGCGCTGGATAAATATCAATTTGATGCCGCCTTTGGCGGGGCAAGGCGTGATGAAGAAAAAAGTCGTGCCAAAGAACGCATTTTTTCTTTTCGCACCAGCCAACATCAATGGGACCCGAAAAATCAACGCCCCGAACTTTGGACGCTCTATAATACCCGTAAAAATCCGCGCGAAGAAATCCGTGTCTTCCCGCTTTCTAATTGGACGGAACTTGATATTTGGCAATATATTTATCGCGAATCCATTGAGATTGTGCCGCTCTATTTTGCCGCCCGCCGCCCCGTGGTGGAACGCGATGGCGCTTTGATTATGGTTGATGATGACCGCCTACCCCTCAATGAGGGCGAAGTGCCAGAAATAAAATCAGTGCGCTTTCGCACCCTTGGTTGTTATCCGCTAACCGGGGCGATGCAAAGCACTGCCGATACAGTGGCAGGGATTATCCAAGAGACTTTGCAAGCCACGCAATCAGAACGGCAGGGGCGGGTGATAGACCACGATCAATCTGCCAGTATGGAAAAGAAAAAACGCGAGGGGTATTTCTAATGGAATCCCAGACACCCCCCCCAACACCAGAACAAGATGTCAAAGCCTATTTGCAAGCGCAAGAGAATAAATCGCTATTGCGGTTTATCACTTGTGGCTCGGTTGATGATGGCAAATCCACTTTGATAGGGCGGTTGCTTTATGAGGCACATCTTTTATTTGACGACCAGCTAGATAACCTACATAGCGATTCAAAAGCCCACGGCACACAAGGCGATGGTATTGATTTTGCCCTTTTGGTCGATGGGCTTGCCGCCGAGCGTGAGCAGGGCATTACCATTGATGTTGCCTATCGTTATTTTTCTACCACGCAACGCAAATTCATTGTCGCCGATACCCCCGGCCACGAACAATATACCCGCAATATGGCAACGGCTGCCAGCACGGCTGATTGTGCTATTTTATTGATTGATGCCCGCCAAGGGGTGCTGACCCAAACCCGCCGCCACGCCATTATCGCCTCGCTTTTAGGGGTGCGCTCTGTTGTGTTGGCGATTAACAAAATGGATTTGGTGGCTTATAGCCAAGACACTTACGATAGCATTGTTGCCGCGTTTAACGATTTCGCGCAAAATCTTGATTTTGCGCATTGCCAAGCCATTCCCCTATCGGCTTTATGCGGGGATAATATAACGACCAAAAGCGAGGCGACGCCATGGTATAAAGGCGATGCCTTATTGCCCTATCTGGAATCTGTGCCTGTTGTTCAGGCGCAAAGTGGCGAACAGGACAAAAAGGGGTTTCGCTTACCCGTGCAATCTGTCTTGCGCCCCCATGCTGATTTTAGAGGGTTTAGTGGCACATGTGTCGCCGGACAAATCAACACAGGCGATAAAGTGCGGGTGCTACAGGGCAGCACAGGAAATGGAGCAGGAAGGGGGGCGACAACACAGATAAAAGATATTTTAACCCCGCATGGGCTCACAAAGACGGCTGGTGTTGGCGAGGCTTTGACGTTAACCTTCACCGATGAGATTGATGCCTCGCGCGGTAATCTAATTGTTGCCGCCGATGATTTATGCGAAGAGACCGACCAGCTAGAAGCGCATTTATTATGGATGTCGCAAGAGGCGATGTTGCCCGGGCGTTCTTATATATTCAAACTCGCCACACAAAATGCCGTGGCAACGCTTAATCCTGTCAAACACAAACTCAACATTAATACATTGGAACAATTGCCAACCAAAACCCTCGCCCTCAATGAGATTGGGCTGATAACGTTGTCGTTGAATAAACGCATTGTGTTTGAGCCTTATGAAAAAAATCGTGCTTTAGGCAGTTTCATTTTGATAGATCGTATCAGTAATCATACGGTCGGGGCGGGTATGATAAACTTTGCCTTGCGCCGTGCCGATAATATCCACTGGCACGCCGCCGAAATAGATAAAGATACCCACGCCGCCCAGAAAGGACAAAAACCCGCCATTCTTTGGTTCACGGGGTTGTCGGGGTCTGGTAAATCTACCATTGCTAATCATTTGCAAAAAAAACTTTTTGCCGATAACTATCACAGCACAATTCTGGACGGCGATAATATCCGCCATGGGCTTAATCGGGATTTAGGCTTTACGCAAGCCGACCGTGTCGAAAATATAAGGCGTGTCGCCGAAGTTTCGCGGCTGATGTTGGAAGCGGGATTATTTACGCTGGTGTCTTTCATCTCGCCTTTTCGGGCTGAACGCAGACTGGCACGAGATTTGGTAGAGGCGGGCGCGTTCATAGAGATATTTGTTGATACCCCCCTCGCGGTCGCCGAAGCGCGCGACCCGAAAGGCCTATATAAAAAAGCCCGCAAAGGCGAGATTAAAAATTTCACGGGGCTTGATAGCCCTTATGAATCGCCTGAGACCGCAGAAATATCTATTGATACCACCGCCCTTGATGCCGAAGCCGCCGCCCAGTTAATTTATGATTATCTCCTGCGGCACGGCTATATCAAAAAATAAATTGCTAGAATTGCCTATAAGGCGTCGTGCCGCCTCTATTTCAAAACTACGCGCCGCTGCTGTCTCACATAGAGTGCGAAAATCTTTATTCTGTAAAACATCATTTTCCATAACGACATAATGGCGTGGGGGCGCTTAAATATCAATATCCATAATTACAGGCACATGGTCGGAGGGACGCTGCCAGCCCCGCACCGCTTTTAATATCTCAAACCCTTGCACCGCTTTCAATAGGCTTTTTGTCACCCATAGATGATCTAGCCGCCTGCCCCTATCAGATTTTTTCCAATCCGTTGAGCGATAACTCCACCACGAATAAAGTTTTTCATCCGCACTGACAAAATGCCGTGCCACATCTTGCCAATCGCAAGTCTGTAATAATTTATTGAGCGCCTTGCGCTCTTGCGGGGTATGGCTGACGACTTTTTGCAATTGCTGGGACGACCAAACATCGTGTTCATAAGGGGCGATGTTTAAGTCGCCCATCAATAACGCATATTGGGGAGCATCCCCCTGAAGGCGGCGACACATTTCACGCACAAAAGACATTTTATGAGCAAACTTTTCATTGGTTTTAACATCGGCTTCGTCACCACCCGCCGGCACATAAAAATTATGGATGTCTATTGTGCGCCGCCCGCTTTTTATGGTGGCGCATAAATGCCGCCCATCTTTGCGGCGACAATAATCAATCTGGTGCGACCCAACAATCGGCACGCGTGATATTATCGCCACGCCATGATAACCCTTTATGCCATTCTTCAAAATATGCGTATAACCAAGCCCACGCAATTTTTTCTCAGGGAAAGCCTCATTCGGGCATTTTGTTTCTTGCAAACAAATGATATCGGGTTCGTGTTTCTTTGCCAAACGCAATAATGACGGCTCGCGCAAGCGCACCGAGTTTATATTCCATGTGATAATCCGCAATGCTTCTCTCCCTCTCTCGTTTAGAAAATATGAAAACTACGCCCAATCAATGCCACCGCCCAATGCCCACGCGCAAAAAGTTGATACTTCAAATAAAGCGGGTGCGATAGTGAATATGTGTCCCTATCAAAATCATCGTCTTTATCTTCTTTGTTCGTGTGAATAATATGCAAGCCATAAACCAATGCCGCCTGATAAACGACTTGTTGCGCCGCCCCTATCACGACATCAGGGGAAATATCTTCTTCATCATAGCCAGCGTCATATAACGCCCCCGTCGCCGCGGCGCGCAAGACTTCATCTAACTGCGCCGCAAGATAAGTGAGCACCACGCCAATCCCTTCCTCGCTGGCATAAGCGCAACACGCCACCACCAAAGCAGCACGGGCTTGCTCCTCCGCCTCCCATGCCGGGCTGTTAATATCGCCCGTGCTGGCAGCATCTAGCGCCTCTTGCCAATCGGCAAGCGGTGCTATCGTGCTATCGCTAAAGCCCAGCGTTTCTAAATAATGGGTGCCAATCTGTGTGGTTTCCTCATCAAGGGGGCGCCCAAGATTTTCAAACCATTGGGCATTAATCGCTTGCTCGCCAAAAGCCCGCATCGCCAATAAAAGCGGTAGCTCTGCCTCTAAATCGGCAAGTTCTGAATCAAAAGCATGTGAGTCAAAATCAGCTTCTTTATCATAATCTTTATCTGGCAACATTTTCATCCTCTTGCACAAAAAATAAATGCGGCGCAAGGCTATCGCTATATTTGACATTGAAAAACCGCACTTGCACTTTTTGGTTTTGTAGATCCACCGCTTGCCAGCCCAAAAGCTGGCGGGTGATACTATTAAAATATAAAGTCAAACGCCCGCCGATTTTATGCTTGCCTCCTTTAGAAGAGGGGTCGCGCAAAGTAAAAGCCGTCTGCTGCCCGCGCACCTCATAGGCGACAACATAAGGCGCAATATCAGCAAGGGCAAACCCTGCTTTGGCGCGATTTTGTAAAACCGCTAGCGGCGTTATCGCCGACGGAAAACGATTGGCTTGCGCCCCCGCATAATCTTGAATGCTTATCCATGTTTTATTGATTGTGATGATTTGTTGTTTCTTTGTTTTGGGATTAGCGGCATAAGCAAAACGGAAACGATACGGGAAGTCTAGCCAATACTGCCCGTGGCGTTTTTCGCTACTGCTATTGCTATTGCCAAAGGATTGTTCAAACTGCCCTGTCTGGGCTTTGATAGCGGTTAAATAACTCTGCACAAGGCGCAATTTTTCAGGCGTTAATTGGGCGGCTTCTGTATTTGCTTTTGTATTTGTAGCGCCCATAAAAAATAGGAGCGCTCCCATATAAATAAGAGTAAAAATAAAAATCCTCATAATATCTCACGCTTACCAGCATGATTGGGCGGGCTGATAACGCCGCGTTCTTCCATTTGCTCTATCAAACGCGCGGCGCGATTATAACCGATTTGTAATTTGCGCTGCACATAACTTGTTGAGGCACGACCATCGCCGACAACAATCGCCACGGCTTGTTCATAAAGGGCATCACCCCCCCCATTATCAGAGCCATTACCAACACCTGCCATATCGCCTTCATCGGGTTCTTGCACGACTTGGTCTATATAGACAGGACGCGCTTGTTTTTTCAAGAAAGCCACCACCTGCTCTACCTCTACATCAGACACAAACGCCCCATGCACACGCCGTGTTTTGCCGCCACCCTCCATATAAAGCATATCGCCTTGCCCCAATAATTGCTCCGCCCCTTGCTCGCCCAAGACGGTGCGGCTATCAATCTTGGAAGTGACCTGAAACGAAATGCGACTAGGGAAATTCGCCTTAATCGTGCCCGTGATAACATCAACAGAAGGACGCTGGGTCGCCGTAATCAAATGCACCCCCGCCGCCCGTGCCATTTGCGCCAGCCGTTGCACCGCCACCTCTATCTCTTTACCCGCCACCATCATTAAATCTGCCATCTCATCAATGACAACCACAATATAAGGTAAAACCTCTGCCGTGATTTCTTCTTCTTCAAATATAGGCGTGCCTGTTTCTGGGTCGTGCCCTGTCTGGACTTTTCGTGTTAGCACCTCGCCCTTACGCAACGCCTCACGCATACGCTCGTTAAAACCATCAATGCTACGCACATTAACCTTCGCCATTTTGCGATAACGATTCTCCATCTCCATCACTACCCATTTCAAAGCCACCACCGCCTTTTTCGGCTCCGTCACCACAGGGGTCAGCAAATGCGGGATACCATCATAGGTGGAAAACTCTAGCATTTTTGGATCAACCAATATCATACGACACTCATCAGGGGTGAGGTGATACAATAAAGACAAAATCATACTATTGATACCAACCGATTTACCAGACCCTGTCGTGCCCGCCACAAGCAAATGCGGCATACGCGATAAATCTGCCACCACCGCCGCCCCGCCAATATCCTTACCCAATGCCAGTGCTAAAGCACCCCTATTATCCGCGCCTGAAAAATCATCGCTCGCCAATAAAGTGCGCAACGCCACACCCTCGCGATGGATATTGGGCAACTCAATCCCTATCAAATTCGTCCCCGACACAGGCGCTACACGACAACTGACCGCCGCCATAGACCGCGCAATATCATCCGCTAACCCGACAACACGCGCCGTGCGGATACCCGCCGCCAACTCTAACTCATAAAGCGTGACCACAGGACCAGGACGCACCGTAGCAATGCGCCCGCGTATGCCAAAATCAGAAAGCACCTCTTCTAAGCGGCGGGCGTTTTCTTCTAATGTTTCTTTAGAGAGGGCGGTGGTGTTCTCATTTTTAGACTCTATTTTAGGTTCTGCCAAAAGCGTGAGCGGCGGTAGTTCAAATGCTTGCCCACTCTCAAACGCCTTTTGTGAATCGGTCGTGCTAGAGGTGCTAGAAGTAGATTTGCGCTTTTGGGCGGCAGCAGGTGAGGGCGTAAGAGGAGGGGCAGGTGAGGGCGTAAGAGGGGAGGCAGGCGGCACAATAGCGCGTTCCCCTTCAGGTATGGAAGAGGGGGAAGGTTTAGAGCGGGGCGGCGTCTCTTTAACAATAGCCGTTTTTTGGCTCGTAAAACGTTGTATTAATTTTTGCCCGATGAAACTTCCTATAAATTTTAAGCCCCGCCCGAAAAACATAAAAGATTTTTTTAATAATATGCCACTTATTTGCCCACTTATTTTTAAGCCATCACTGGCATAAAGACTGAACCCCAAAGCACTGATGATAAAAAGCGGCGCAAACAGAGCTAATGTATTATGCGGCACAAATAAAATCGCCCCTTCATATAATATATGCCCTAAAGCCCCGCCCCAATAATCTGCATAAAGAGAAAAACCAAAACTCGCCATGAGTAGCGCCAAAACTGCTGCCAAATTGTGCCATAATTTTAGCAAAAGCGTTTGTTTTTTTATGCGCCTTAACCCCCATGCCGCCAATGGCAATAAGAGAACCCAAACCCCCGCCCCGATTGTTTGCAAAATAATATCACTAGCCCACGCACCATATAAACCCGCCCAATGGTCGGTTGTGATGGGGGTGGTAGCAACAACATTAAAATTGCTATCATAGGGCGCCGCCCCCAGCACCAATGCTGCCAGAAAAAAAGCCGATAAAAATATAAAAAGCCCATACCAAGACTCACTATCACGCCAGATTTTTATAGCCCCCCCCTTTATATAAGAGATTTTTATATAAGAGCCTATTGTTTGCCATAATGTTTTCATGCGGCAACCTTTTGGGCGGCTTGGCATAAAGCCTGTAAGCTCTGCTCGGTTTCATGCAAACTGGCAACCAATGCCACACGAATATAATTTGTGGCATCAGACATACTACTATAAGAGGGGCTATCATCTGCCATAAGATAAGCCCCCGGCAAAACCCGCACCCCATAATGACGCCAAAGCGTTTTGGTAAAAGATTCCCCATCATTGGCAACATCACCAACATTAAGCCATAAAAAGAAACCCCCTGCCGGGCGATAAAAATCAAATTGTTCGCCCAGAATTTTTTCTGCCATATCTAATTTTTGGCGATAAAGAGCGCGGTTTTCTATGACATGGTCGTCATCTGCCCATGCGGCGGCTGCGGCGCGTTGGGTGGGCACGGGCGATTGTGTGCCAGCAATCAAACGCAATTGATGAAAACGCTGATGAGCCGTGCGCCCCCCCAAAGCAAAGCCACTACGCAACCCCGCCAGATTAGAACGTTTGGATAAAGAGTGAAACACCAACACCGGCGCATCGTCATCATTTGCTTCTGCCATAATCTCTAACATAGAGAGGGGGGGGGTGGTGTCATATATATCGCTATAGCATTCA
>VSKX01053336.1_pt1 | contig 11075 bp, 10 predicted proteins | sample 4799481 | NCBI WGS metagenome assembly VSKX01 (sample SAMN12179537, study PRJNA552185) | sponge metagenome | biome: deep-sea hydrothermal plumes; feature: spots directly above weak diffusing fluid; material: sea water; isolation source: sponge from the Swan site of a hydrothermal vent ...
AGGTCCTTGAGGCGATGGAAGTAACCTCGCTTCTCAAGCTCATCTGAAACAATAAACGTATGACAACTTCATAATTATAGATACCGTATAGCCGGAAAATTTGGCGTGGAATTAAATTTGGCAATCTGGTTCGAGATCAAATCCGCCAACATAAATTACTGATTATAACGCAGCTTTCCGATGTGTACAAGCGCCAAATTAAATTTCGCCAATATTATTTTATGCCTAATATTATTTATGGATCTTCCGCCAAATATAATGACCGCCAATAACTTCCGGCTATACGGTACTCTCGCTAGCCGTGTGTCATTGGGATCCGGGAAGAGCCAACACCAGAGAGACAATCAATCAATAAGATTTTATCCAAATGGGAAAGGGTCACACAATAGGCTTTGCAGCCTCTCGAGGTGATCCCCGTTGCACAAAGAAAGACAAAGAAATATAAAAATTTAATATAGAAAACTAGTTAGGAGCCGTGACAATTAATGAATAGTGAGTGTACGTGTGTACCTTAGTAATATGCTCATGCAAGCTGTGAGCATCCATCATGTGTTTGTACTGTGTGAAGGCGAGATGGATATGGACAATATCACATAGACTAGACAGATAGACAAGCCTGAATTATGATGGGGGAACAATTAAAGACAGGCTACTTGGAAATGGTCGTTGTTTGAGTAAGCTTGATATTTATTTGCTGTACGTCCCACGCCCACTTCCTTTCACTCCTTCCCTCGAGGCTAGCCCTAGTCTCGTCCCCAGACTTCCCACACAAAACGAAAGAGGAATTAAGTCTGGCCTCTAACGGCAATTTCCCTATAGCCCTGTCTGTGTACATGTATAACTTTTAATTGCAGGGGTATCGTGAAAAAATGTGAATATAAAGAAAGATACGAAGAAAGCTACGTAAGTAATATAAAAAGCTACTCAACAGGTGACACACACTCTGTTGCTATATGGTTACTCTTGGACAGAGTACAGGCAGCTGCTCCAAACCGGACGGTCGGTAGCTTAGTGACAGGAACCCAGTTGAGCTTGCTTGGATCATAACACTCCACACTGTCCAAGTACTCGGAGCCATTTGATCCTCCTGAGTGTACGTGTGCGTAGAAAGGGAGGTATATGGGTGTGGTGTGTGTGTGTGTGTGTGTGTGTGTGTGTGTGTGTGTGTGTGTGTGTGTGTGTGTGTGTGTGTGTGTGTGTGTGTGCGTGCGTGCGCGTGTGTGTCTGTGTGTGTGGTGTGATGTGCAGTGTGTGTGTACCTGTGACACATACACACTGCATGTATAGTAGAATCTAGCTCTCAGCTGCTATAGAGAGGTGGACTCTGCAGAGAGCTATTTTGTTATCGTGAAAGGTAAAAATCGTCTCCGTTATAATCAGATATCTACGTGATTTCTGGGAGGTGTGGCTAATCTGGCTGTTATATTGGTCTAAATCTACATGTGGCTGATCTTTCAGGAAACAAAAAAAATCAACCGTTATACGGAATAGAGAGGTGACCGCTCTCAGAGGTTTTCTAGTATGTGAGTGATAGTGACTTTAATCGGGACCTCAACTACTGGTTGTGTGAGAGGGATCGCTACTCGAGAGGTGGCCGTTAGTAGAGGTTCCACTGTATTACACACACACGTACGGTGTGTGTAAGGTGCATAAGTGTGGCTATAGTGTGTGCAGGTGGCTGCTTGTCTTGGAATCAGATTGCTAACACCGATTATAGTTACCATGCACTTTCAATCATCATTATCTACGGATATGTAGAATAACCTCACAACTTACGTACCCATAACATAGATAAGGTTTCCCATAGAGACCATTGCCAGGCCAACACGAGGGCTCACCATCCGAGACACAATCTGCTCCCACTGGTTCAGCTCAGGGTTGAACACTTCTGCTCCGTTGATTACCTCTTTTCCCGCCTGGCCCCCAGTCACAAACACCTCTTTGCCAAGCATTGCAGCAGCTGTATTGGCACAGAGTGTTACAGTAAAGCTAGGTTCACGATAATTATGATGATAGTCTTTCGTTTCGTAATCTACTGTCTGGAAACGGTGGATTAGAACCTGAGTGTTTCGTACAATAGCTTACGAAACGAAGGACTATCGTCATAATTATCGTGAACCTAGCTTAACACACATACAGTGTACAACAAATACTTGGCATTAAATACCTGAAGTGTTGTCTTACACAAGCCACATTATGCAGTATACAGTAACATAATACACACAGTCAGTGACACAGTAACCATTAACATACATATAGCTCCAGTGCACATAATTATAGTGTACAGATTAACCACAAGCATGTTTAAAGAGGCAAAACAACACTATAAAGGTGAATAGAAAGACAAACATACTTATATGATGTATAATACCATTCGCACCGACCTGCATTAGCACGGGGAGCATACATGCTGGCCATTTTCTCCCATTTCCTGTTGAGCAAATCAAACCTCTCCACTGATCGTAATTCCTCTTTCGAATTGACTCCTCCAATGGCATACACTCGCTGATCGAAGTACACGGTGCACAAATCGCTGCGAGCTTCTGACATTGCCGGCTGATAGGTCCACTCGTCAATCTGAGCATCGTACAGTTCTACAGAGTGAAGGTAAACTGAACCACTGTATCCTCCCAGTACTAAAATCCCCATTGGGGTAACGGCGGCCGAGCAGCTTCTTCGTGCCGTATTGAGAGAGGCCACTTTTACCCACGTGTTGGACAAGGGCGAAAACTTTTCGACCGTGTTATGAGGCTCAGTGATGTCAGTGCCCCCAATCGCATACAGTTCCCCTTTGTATAGGACAAGAGCCAAACGAGAACGACGTTGAAGCATCTTTGGACCAGACCGCCATTTCTTTTCGTGAGGGTTGAAGAAAGAGACATCCATCAATGATTGACCAGAATCTCCCGATCCTCCAACAAGACAGATAACCCCCATGAGTGAGCTTCGAGGCTGGGTCTTTTTGGGGTTAGAAAATAAGAGCACAGAGGCTGGATTTTTGTGATACTCAAGAGCTTCTTGAATCATGATTTTTACTTCGTGAACTTGCGAGAGCGAAGAATTGAGCAAAACAACCGTATTCAGAAAGTTTGCCGCGAAGATAGGGAATCGGACATGATTATATAGCGGTACAGTATACTTCACTCTGTCATCATCCGCTTCAATCCATCTTGTAACTGCATAATAAACATCTTCTTCAGAGTTTATCGTGATCTTTTCGTCACTAACTAGCTCTTCGACTTCTTCAAAAGTGAGCTCAAGAAATTCGTCTTCTCGGGACATCTGCACAAAGTGCTGAAGGTGAAACTTGCTTGCCGCAAATCCAAGGTCTTTGAGGTTAAACAATTGAGCAAATTTCATGACACCAAGACAATTTCCAGGAGTCAAGTGCTTGGAAATGTATCGAGCACACACTGCCACTATTTCCGGGAGGTCAAATAAACTTGCAGTCGATAGAAGGCCTTGAGCATTGTCTTCAGTGATCACTAATTTCGTTGTGTATACGAAACTGACAATTAGCTTTAGACTGTTAGCATCGACATCCTTTAGAACAACCTCACTCTGACCAGACTCTTGCATGCTAGTCGTAAACATTGCCTTGAAGTAGGGGATAGAGGCAGCTAGTACCAGTTTGTGTGCTGGTATGGACAGCAGTGGAGAGTCTTGGCTGTTGTACACCATGAGGTTCACATCACAAAGTGTTCTCTGTCTCCATAGGTCTTCAATCTCCTTGCAACTAGCGAGCCTTAGGTCTTCTTTGACATGTGTGTAGCTTGATCCATTCTCCATTGCTCTTGACCTTGTAACGTTCAGTGCATGCTGCGCTGATGCGCTATGCAGTGGCCGAGGCAGTGGCTACAAAATCAAGTCGCATGAGAATTTTGTTGGGATACTCAATGGGAGGGGCTCTAAGCTTTAAGCCCCTCCCACAACGTCCAGGCCAAGCGTTATTTTAGAAACGAATCGGCCTGGGAACTAGTCTAGCTAGCTAGCTAGCGGTACTCTGTGAGCTAAAAAAGAAATTATTAAGAATGGTAAAATCGCTGGAGAATTATTGTCTGGCGTGCATTGCACGCCACATCACCACCTACAGCCGGCTAGGTAACTACTTGAGCCTCAGACACAAAGAAGTTCTCCTGGAGCGAATGTGTTGGCATGAGCAACTCACTCCTGAGGACACTCCCTCAATATTCTACCACCTCTTCTCTCACACTCTTCTCCGAGTGAACCTATCCTACTCCTCTCAGGTCACCGACTACACTCTCGAATTGCTAGGCAACAGCGGGTGCCTCCCGACCACAGTCACTCTCCACAATTGCCCCAATATAACGGGTACGGTTTACTGATGATATTGGTGCACATTAATTTATTGATTTACCGTTAAGACCTAGCTCTTATTAACACGACTCTCCTCCAAATGTGCAACACTAAGCCACATTTCCCATAAGCACAATCGTAGTTATTTTTATGTCGCGTTAATTAGCGAACTTGAAGTTTACAATTGTTTGAGTTGGTATATATAAAAACTAGGAGTGTCATAACTCGTGTAGGAAGCTTGTTTAGCTATTTACAAATTGGACAATGCCAATCAACGGCTCTGTCTCCCAGAGCTTGTTTCGGTATCTCTACTTACGGTAGTTTAATATAGTGTTTCGAAACAATGATCATGTCATAACTCTACAAACATCTGCCATAAAACATGTAGCATATAGTAGTGACAGCATGTGTTGGTGTGTGTATACAAATTATAATACAGTGGAACCTCTCTACAATGGACAAATTGGGAGCACAAATTCTGTCCGGTTGTCTACTCTCTCAGATGCGCACTCAGTGTAAATAGCTAAATCCGTAACAAGCTGCCTATCTACTGTAGAGAGATTGTCCGCTTCTAGGAGGGTCCATTAGAGGAGGTTCCACTGTTAGTAATGATAACCACCCCACATGTTTGTTACTCTACAGACAAGGGACTATCCTGTCTAACAAGAATTCTTAGAAAAACTGAAGTGCTCGAACTCACAAAGCTGCGAGAGCTAACTAATAAGGGCCTGAAATCCATCGCATCGCGTTCTTTGACGTTTGTCAACTTGTCAGAAAGTGTTAAAGTATCTGATGATGGGTTGATACAGCTGGTTCGTAGCTGCCCCAATATTGAGAAACTGAGTTTGTGTGAGCTAGATAAACTGACCGACAAATCCTTAACTCAAGTGGCCAAAATCCTCGGAGACAAACTTGTGAGCTACTCAAATTCCTATCCTTCTCTCCCAATGCTGTGTTTTACACTATCCTTATTCCTGGTGTACAAAATCAAGTACTTATACTTACTGCCATTATTTTGTCGAATTTGCTGTGAATAAGCTGTATTGTAATCGCTGTGAATAATCTGTGTGTTGTATTTGCTGCACGAATAAGCTGTGTATTTGTGTGTGTGTATCCCAGACAGAGCTAGACTCATCCGATCTGCACCTCATATCCTGTCAGTCTACTCTGGCATTGGCAGAGCATTGCAAGAACCTTACTGTGTGAGTTCTCAGGAGTAGTAGTAAGCTGTAAGCCTTGCGTCCGTGTTATCCACCTGGCTTTAAAATGATACATGACAAGGTGTTGGCAGAGCATTGCAGACACCTCACTGTATGAGTGCTCAGTAGTAATGAGCCTTACATCATAATTGTTCACCTAGCTTTAGAATGATATGACAAGGTGTTGGCAGAGCATTGCAGAGACCTCACTGTTGTATGACTGCTCAGTAGTAAATAGCTTTAGAATGGTAATTATAGTCTGAGCTAAGCTTTACTCGTTTTTTTAGGGCCAATTTTGAAGCCTGTGTCAATCTGGATGGATCTGGACTGATACAGGTGACTGACACATAGACTACAAAGCTCCCAACTCACATAGATATATTAAGTGTCTGCATTATATCCAGTTATTCTCTATTTAGATGGCTGAGCGATGTGACCTGATCAAACTATGTATCTCATTCTGCAACAAAATCTCCAAATCTAACATTGACATTATCGTGAGCCTGCTAAGAGCCAAGGGGAGGCTAGCTACGTACGAGGCTATAGGATTAGGCATGTCCACCATCTCCATGGATATGATAGCTGCCAGCTGTATCACCTGCCTCGTTCTGTCTGGGGCTCCTGGTTTCAATGACGACGGAGCTGAAATGGTGAGTTATTGTTTGCACACTGTATAGCGTACGTATGTTGTATCCGTATGCTGCTGTATGTTGAGCCGCCTTCCGAGGAAATTTTTTAAGCCACAGTCTTTATTTAATTTTAAAGAGTAGTAAATTATTTACAAAACATTTGGTTTTACCCAGTGTATGTAGTGTTGACAGTGTTTGTTGTCTAGACATTATACATGCGTACATTAGGTGTGGTTATAGGGAACATACCTGATACTGAGGTGTGTCTATTGTAGATCACTAAAGCCATGGGGGGAATTCTCGTGGAATTGGACATCTCCAACTGTACGTGGTTGACTAATAGAGTGTCTGTCGCTATTGCCCGGTACTGTCAGAGGCTGGAACGACTAGGCCTGAGTAACATGTGGGAGTTAAACGGTCCCGAGCTCTCCCCCCTCTTCCTCGATACGAGGGCCAAACATTTCAGATCAATCACTCTGTCTGGATCTAAAAATGTGAGAAGAATCAAAGCCCACTAGCCAGGTTCTCTAGAATTGACCACAGTCTTGGCTACATACGTGTGTGTGTGGTCGTATATAGCTTCGGGACCAGGCCACAGGGAAAGAGAATCCCTACCCGTGGCCTGGTCCCGAGGAAAGGTTGTATAGTGCTTCATGATCTCACGTACCTGCATGCTGTGGTTGCATTGGGAACTAGTTGAGAGTCCCTGAGGTTTTGTGGTACATTAATTGTTTGTTTTCCTTCCTCTCTTCTGCACATGTAGCCACTTAGTTAATACACGTAATATACTCTCCTTTCAGGTCTGTAGTCATAGCCATGATTGGCCAATAATATTCTCGTAATGATGTCTGTATGTGAACACTAGAGAATCACCATCAATCAGATCAATAAATTAAGTATCTTCTTATTTGGTCTTTCCCACAAGCCCAGTATTGAGTCAACTATTAGAAAGCCATCTGTCGATTAATATTCTTGACACTCCATTAAACTAACGCCACGTTCACATATGTAGCATAATTTATGGTGATTTGCTAATTTCTCTTCCCACAGATACCCGTTTCAGTTATTCACCATATAGGGACCAATTGCAACAATCTGGAGACACTCACTCAGTATGGCTGGTTTGAAGGGTATTGACGATAGCATTGCATTTTCTATTGCTCAAAACTGCAAGAGTGTTATTCACGTTAGCTTCAAGAACTGTGAGCTTACGGATGCTGGTGTTTGTGAGATTGCTACAAACTGCTCCAAGCTATCAGTTTTGGCACTGTCTGGAATGGCTGACCTTACCGATCGGAGTATCTTTGCACTGGCCGAGAATTGCCACGAGATGAGAGATCTCTTTGTGGCTGGCTGCCCAAAGATCACTCGACAAGCCATCACCTATCTCAAGGTAAAGCTTTTGAGAGCTGGAGGATGGTACATGTATGTGCCTGAAATATTTTTTAAGTCACTAATTGTAAGATTGCGAGTAAAAGTATAAAAATTAGACTAACTCCGTACACAGGCACACATGTAAAAACAGCATTACAAGTTAGAACAGCGCTGGGTTGAGTCCTGTGCCTAAAAACAGAGAAGGTACGACACGATACCTCGATTAGGCCTCATCAGCGTGCCTCATTTCTGCTAATTAGCAATTTGAATCACGTGAGCAAGTAGTTTTACAGTGGATGAGGCATGTGATGAGGCCTAATCGAGGTATCGTGTCGTACCTCCTCTGGGCACTAAAGGAGCATTCTTTTGCTGTTTCTCTTTACTTTAACAGCCCATATTTAGTGCTCCATTTGCAAGTTGCAATTAGCCTCCTCCTATAGGCGTGAATGGTGTTGCCTTTGATCTTGTTCTAGCTAGGTTTTATTAATAGCTACAGCACCACTAGCAGATCACTACTATTGTTGGACTTTAATGGGCATTTTTCTAGTGCACTAATTACATGCCCTCTCTTTATTAGCCCTTGATCTTACCTTGTGTGTATCATTATGCGCACCCGAGGTATACGGTAGTCTGTTGGTTTGTCTGTCAGTCTGTGTATGACTGTTGTAGCGGCTGCACGGTGGTGCAGCACGATCGCTACTGAGGGCTTCTAGGGGTATAAAATCATGTTTCTTACCATTTAAAGAAACGATGACTATATATACACATAGCTCTACTGCAACATTTATAGCTCGATCGATCTAGTGTATGCTATAAAACTGGGCTGTCAATCTATCAGACGTGAGTAAGCTACACAGCTGCTAGGCTTGAACTTACCGGCCAGTAGTTTGCCACTCCCACTTAGATAAGTGTCACCATAGATAATATTGTAGCACCACTAGCACAAGACAGTGTTTCTCGGTGAAGAAAGTACGGAGTCATTTCGATGTCCTATCCTTCTTCAGTTCTGGTCTAGTTTGATCCTTTCATGCCCAACATAATTTATATTATTGTGCCACACATTTTACCTTGTAGATCGATCAATTCATTCGAAAAGTATTCTCATTATAGAGCCATCATACACAACTGATATATGCTGTAATCGTATCTTGCACCGAGGTATCAGCACCATCGGTGCTTTCGGATTTAGTGTTTATCTAACAGGCAATAACTAAAAATAATGTACCGTAGATTCAATTTCAGCAATTAACTTAGAGAAAGAGCTCTGTTCAGTTCAAATATGGCAAAATTTATCCACTTATATATAGCCCGTGCTATCTTTTACGAAAATGGGCCCAGAAATAATTGTGCAATGACCCTCAGAGATAATTATATAATGCTACGTATTGCATGATGTTTAATTTGTCATTAGGAATTTGTTGTCTTTTACCTCCATGCAGGACTGTGCGATTGGCCGAGTGTTTGTGGATCATGCCACTCCCAATGCTCCCAGAGGACTCCTCATGGGCAAAGACTTAGACAGTGGACGGTACACAAGAGTTGACGATGTAGAATTTGATAGTTTGAACAGGAGATTTTCGTAGATCTATAATTATGTTTATGTTATTTTTAAAAAAACCTCATTTAACATGTATCACCTTGTATGGATTTTAATGTGCTTAGAACAGCATGTGACCTACTCTGAGAAATCACTTACTGGTACACACACCTCTGCTAATGCCTAATTAGTGCATGGCTGACATCTGATAATTAGTTACACCCACGCATTTCTGATTTGCAGCCTGATAAACAAGCTAGTGTGACCACAGTCTTCATAATTATTTTCTCCGTACCTGACTCAAGAGCTAGCCTAGAGCTAGAGCTAGAGAGCTAGAGCTAGAGATGAAGATACTGCAGTTTATAACGCTGCTAGTCGGTGCTGGCGCCGCTCTTGCCGCAAGCAGCAGAAGACCTTTCAGAAGCATAGATGCCCCTAAAAGTAAGCACACTAGATTTTCTATGGAGGTGTTACAATTCTATTAGAAATGCACGTACATAAAGCCATCTCTACGCTGTACTGATTGTTATATGACTACCTCCACAGTTGTATGCATACTGCAATTGACCTAAACCACCCACCCTGTAGATATCATAGAGAATTATGAGGTGGTCTCTCCAGTTGTTACTTACGCTGATGACAAGAAAGTAAGTTGATTGTAACTAGCTAGCTTGCTATCATGTCAAAGTGTTCATCTCTCACACTCTTCCTCCTATCTATACGCACAGCCCCATCCCTTTGTGATGCATCTTCTCATTGAGGCTCAGAACGATACGTACAATCTCGTCATGGAAATGAACGAGTGAGTCACAAAGCCGTTTGTTGCATGCACACCTATAGTTTTCGAACCAGGCCTGTCACGATAAATTTGGACCCCCATAAAATAAGTTCCCCCGGATCTTATTTTTCAACAAAATATGGACCCCCTCATTAAACTGCGCTCTCAGAAAATTCGAATAGTACAGTGTAGACAGTGTAGAGTCTAGCGTGGCTATAAATGACAGTCTTGAGCTCTATAGTGTCATATCCCAACTCAAGAAGCTATGACAGAACCCAGAGCCTCCAAAATTGCAGGATCAAGATCCTATTCCGGACTTTAGCTATCCAATATGCTGTGCATGCATGGTACCTACCCAGAGGACCTATCTAAAGACAAGAAGAGATCTGTCAGAAAAGAGCCCAGACTTTAAATGTTTTCTTAAGTCAATCATATTAATGTGTCTTGTATTTTTGCAGAATGCTCATACCTCATAACTTCAATTCACTTTCTTTCGATGAGAACGGTAGAGAAGTTTATACACAGGTGAGTGTGGATTGGCTCTGTGTGTATAGCATAATTTAGCTGTTGACTATTATAGTACACTTTGCTGTAAACACACTTTCTCCCTCTCACTTTCCCAGGGCTATGTGAACTGCTTCTACCAGGGTTGGGTGGAGGGTCACCCAGAATGGAAGGCCACAATGAGCACCTGTGCAGGAATAAAGTGAGTAAATCGTAACAATCGAATTACTCACAAATCCCCAATACGGTATCCCAATTTTGTATTATGCAAATAATAATGCGCTGCCTCCCACATGACAGGCTGAGCTGAAATACGATACTTTTATCTCAGCCTTTTTTGCCTGTAGTTGTGAGAATACATCCTGGCTTTCCTAGGAGTTGCCAAGTCGTTAGAAATGTGCCACTTTGACTAAGGTTTCAGTAATTCTTCAGCTGCCCATTTATGATGATTTTTGTATGTCTGCAACTGTAGATCACAGTCTTTGTGTGCTTGAATGTCCGGTTTCTGTTTACTGTAATTATATGTGGTGCACATGCAGGGGCACTTTTGGGAATTTCCAAAACAAGGAGGAGCTGTACCACTTGCAACCACTTGACAAAAACAATCCATCCGTAAGTTATACATTTTGATGCCAGTATAACGAGCAGATCAAGCTTGCGCTTGCAAAATGCCTCGAGCAGATGTTGCTTCGCTCACAAAGTATTAGTGTGTTGTGAAAGAGGTGATTATAACATTA
>VSKX01080157.1_pt1 | contig 11069 bp, 12 predicted proteins | sample 4799481 | NCBI WGS metagenome assembly VSKX01 (sample SAMN12179537, study PRJNA552185) | sponge metagenome | biome: deep-sea hydrothermal plumes; feature: spots directly above weak diffusing fluid; material: sea water; isolation source: sponge from the Swan site of a hydrothermal vent ...
GTGTAATTATAGAGATGTATATGATGCTGTATGTGACACCAGGACCCCCATCAACTTTGGTTATGGACTGCAGACATACAGACAGGGCTGCAGTACATCAGTAACTGTTTCTTTATCACTCATGCCCGTGCACTCTGATATTTAATATTTATTACTATACTCAGCACTGTACAAACTATCACTACATGTAAATACTGCCGAGGGTTCAGCACTTCAGTGCTCTAGTTTTATCTATGTGTGTGCATGCAAAGTAATTAAATGGGACGAGCCATCAGTTTACTGTAGAGAGTAGGGTGCTCTTTAGAGGTGCCACTATTGGAGGTTTTCCTGGAGCAGTCGCACTTTATTTTTAACCACTTTTCTCTACATTAGGTTGTGGTTTTGTGCCGGTCTTTTGCAAATGCTTTCCCGTCTTCCACCTCACTGGTGACTGGTTTAGTTCAGTTGGTCACTGCTCTAGTCTCCCTGCCCACCCAGGTACAGTGGAAAGTGTGGTGTATGCACATAATTATGTTCTGTTGACTCAGGCCGGTCTTGATAGTCAGTCTGTTTTACTGGCTCTTCAGATGTGCTGCTTATTATCTGAAACAGACCACATCGAGTGAGTTTCGGTCAACTCTGTTGTTTCATTTCATGTGTATGTGGTACAATTTCGGTCGCTAAGTTGGTTCAGAATGTACAATTAGAAAGTACATCAATTTAATTATAATTGTTTGTTTTCTTCAGGAACGCACAATTTTTGACAGCAGTTGCTGACCTGGTGTTTTCTGTGTGCAGGCAACACTCTAATACAGTCGCTCGCTCTCCTGCCCCTGTTATCACAGCCATAATTAATATCCTCCTCCCACTTTTACTGTACTAATAGTTTTTCATTTGTAATTTTCGCCTGTAATTTTCTCCTGACGGATGCCCACAGCTGATACAGGGTGTAGTATCCTCAGGGCAGGACCTGGAGGAGAACCAGGTTGATGATAGTGTAATCAGGGAGCTGGTTCAGTGTGGCAGTTTGCTTTCTAGGTATCATGCATTACATTATAACTCTTTCAGGAATTCTAGAATCATTTTTTAGGTCACTGGGACTGCTTTCTCAGCAAGTGTTTCTCTGCAAGGTAAGTCAAACAATGATGTTGTGTTGTAGTTTTAATATCAATGTCCTACACAGTTTACAATGTACACTGTTCATGAGTTCGTTGTGGCAGCTCACGCGAGACCACTGCACACTGAAGTGAAAGTAGGCCCTGTGCATCATTTTAGTATGCCTGTCCATACTCCCCACCCCCCAGGATTCCTTGCTGCCTGGAGTATACAGTTTATTGAAGTCGGCTTCCCCGGGAGACATTGCCTTCCTCAAGTCTCAAATGGACTCTCTGACTAGAGACAATTGTCAGACTATGATAGAACAGTATAATCAGTATTACAAGTTTGGTGGAAAGATATGAACATTTTTTTAACCATAAACGATCAATCAGATACTGGTAACCTATAGATATTTGAACTCTATGTTGTTCAAACATCAGTATGATGAAGACAGGAATATACCAAATGTGAATCATTGCCACTCTTGGGGAGAGTCTGATGTAACAGAGCAATAGTACGGGGAGAAGTAATACGTTTGGAATAAAATGGATACTTAATTCCTGATGAGCTGTTTGGTGATTTGCATGCCAGTGAAGGAGATGATACTCTTAGACTAGAAGTCACGCCACTGAGTGACTTGCGTGCCAGTGAAGGAGATGACACTAATGAGTTATGAGACCCATATCTGCGAAGAGGTGTAGACTTTAACGTTTCTGAATGGAGGTTCATATCATCTGTGTACTTGAGTTTCGATTTATTTGTGCCACTAAGTGAAAACGAGTTTCTTCTCTTCAGCCGGCTACTGCTTGCTTTGCTGACAGATGCATTGTCTACATCTAATTGTCGGAGCTCCCCCCGTACTTTCATGAGCAGTTGGCCAAGTTTGTTAAGCCCTTTTCCTTCACCTCCGCCATCCCCCCAGTAAGAATCATTCTCTGTGTGTTCAATGAGTTTCTTATCTCCTGTACCAACAAGAAGAGAGCTTAGTTCTTCACATTGTTTAAACTTGCATCTTAGAGCTTTTAACATGATATCATCTTTCACTTGGTCCCAATCTGACCGTTGCCATCGTGACACAGCTGGATTCCTTGAACACTGAAATGTTTCTCTAGCTGAAGACATTTTCCTTATTTTTTCTACGAATGGAGTGCCCACAAATTTTTGAGCTTGAAAGTAGTGCTCACTAGAAGGCCAAAGAAGATCGTCAATTTTCACAAAAACTTGATAAAAGTTTGTAAACTCATAGTACTTCTCATAGCGATTGTAAAACTTTATCTCATTTGGCAGCTGCACAAAACTTCGAAGTGCCTTGATTGGTTTCAGGCTGCCCATTTTTTTAGCAGATTTAGAACCTGCAAGAAATGAAAATTATTGTAGTTAGAGGATTGTGCACGTGATAAGACATAATTATACATGTGGACATAGAATTAGCAGCTAGATACAGTACTATAGACAATGCAGTGTTGCTACGGGTTTTGATATCGCGATATGGCTGAAACAATGGACCCAGATGAGAGGCTCATTGAGTCAGTAAGAGCTCAATGATTAATGGCCGACCTGGGCGTGGCATAGGTGCGGTACTATTGTATTCTTAGAGGTAGGAGACTAGGTATGGCCAATTTTCGTTACGATTTTTATGGAACAGAGCAGTGCAGTACATGGCGCAAACGAACCATACAAGGCGAACGAAAACGGTAGCATGTGTCACATCCAGGCTTAAGGCAAAGGACCAAGCTATAGTGGAACAATCCTCTATTTCTGGCAATACCATATTTCTTCTACTTACACAATTAATTCGAAACGTCAAAAGAATTAATATTGACAGTTGGTTCTCAAAATAGGGTTGAGCTAATAAAAAGAACGAATATACGGTAAACTTGTTGCCTCGATTAATTATAGCCGCACAAAGTTGTTGCCTATTTTAAACATAAAAATGTAATGACTGCAGCCTTGGAACACACAGTAGACAGTGCCATCCATGGATTCCATGTCTATAAAAGCACCCGGACTGTATTTTACCACTAGTTTTGTATGGTGCAGCTGGCCACGCCATGTGCGTTCCAATTAAGCACCACAATAAACGAAATGGAAATGCTTCATAAATAGAACGAAAAATTAACTGGCAGTTGGTTCTTCTATTAGAGTGGTTCTGTAATTAGACGAAATACGGTACAGTAGGTAAAATTTACACAAACTTACTTGAGTACGGGTAAACGTGTTTGGAGAATGGTGAAGTGAGGGGGGTTGTCTTTGGCAAAGACTTCGCCATATCAGCATGTGTTCGACCACAGAAGTCGTGGGCGTAACCAGTGGACTCCTTGTATTTAGACTTGGTGCAGCCTGGATATCTGCACACTTTCCCTGGAAAAAAAGAGCAGGGGTGTAGTATAAGAAATCAGCCATCAGCCATTGAACATGAACTATATCTATAACTATAAAGACACAGTTGTAAAGTACGTACTTACAGCTAGCTGTAATCGATCTACTAGCTTTATATAAAAAAACGGCTTACCAGGTGATAACCTTGTTGCCATTGCTTCTTAGCACTTCAGCTAGTTTGCAGCAAGCTTCTAATAGCTTTTACTTTTGCAGTATACTACAGCACTGCCTAGCTGGCCCGCCAGGATACTTTTGCTTACAAAATGACCACGTCATATGACGTAAATGTGTATAATGGGACTTCCCCTAGCTGGGAATTACCCAAGCCATAAAAGATGGCTGAAGATAAACCTTGTTTTGAGTGTAGCATTAATCCTCGTCTTGAAGGAAAAGAAGAGTTTTTATGCAGATCATGTAAGTTTGAACACAAGCTGTGTTATCATTGTGGTGAGAAGGAGAGAAATCATCCCTTCAAGCTCTGCACAGATTGCTATCAAACTGAAAGAAGTGCTGGTGCTGGTAAGAGGGACCTTTGGCATTATTATGATTATAATTATGATTTATTTTTCAGTGGTAATGAAATCAAGTGTTCTTGTGCACCTGGACTCCCGAAAGCAGGCTTACAAAGACACATTGGAGCGCTTCCAGAAAGAGTGGGTGAAACTGACTCCAAAATGCCCCACTCCTCCAACGCCTCAGGCAATATTTGCCATACAGAATAAACAGCTCACCAAGTCATTTCACGAATACAGTGATCGAATCAAACAAGGTGACCAAAAGGCCACGAATTCTGATTTGTTTTTTCATGGCACTAAGCTGACATGTAATTTGTTGGAGAACAAAGACTGCTGTAAGAACTCTGACTGTGGAGTGTGTGGAATCTCCTCCGATGGATTTGATGATAGTCGAATTGGTAGCAATATTCCCCGATTTCAACGATTTGGCAAAGGCATCTACCTTGCTCCCAATTCTTCCAAATGTCACGATTACACTCAAGGCAATCCTCTCCACAATGTACGTGCTCAACTGCTGTGTTTGGTGTCTTGTGGGGCAAAGTACGAGCTTCGTCAGGACAATACGACACTAACTGGCCCTCCAGAACAGTACCACTCAGTGCACGGAGTGGCAGGTGGCTCTCTAAACTATGATGAAATAGTAGTGTTTGATGTAGCAGCTGTTTTGCCTCAGTTTATTATTGTGTATGAGCTAGGTGGCGTGGAAAAGATTGCTAAATGAATTTTTTTTTAATAATTAATGACGATGTACATAGATCCTTCTAATCTCTTGGAGAGCTAGCTAGAGATGCTGTGATAAAGCGGCTCTTACATGACACCCAAAGACAACTCAGCATTGAAGGAGAGCCAAGGGGGTGTAGCTAGCCACCTCTGCTACGGGATCTATATTGGGAATTCCCCTTGAAACCTTCCAAGCCGCGTTGACAGTACACCAGTACATACGTACGTACGTGAACAGAATCCGGAATGAAAGACGTTCAAGGTATTCAAAGAGGTAGATGTAATGCTGCCTGCTGTGAGTGTGAAGAGTACCGAACCAGCTCACAGTCCAGTTTAGTACGCTGCGAGTATTGTAACCACACACCTGTGGACCATGTGAGGATCATAGTGTTAGGTGCTTGCAGTAGCTGTGGTAAAGATGATTGTAACGAGTACCAGTCAGAGGATCCTAACAGCTACACAGACTGTGAATACTGTGGCTGTCCTGCTCAAATGCATTCTGGAGCTGATAAACGTGAGTTCTAATGGGCCGTCCGTGAATTACACCCTAACCCTTATATACAGAGGATGTACTTTCCCTTTTTGTTTCTAGCTGTAGTACCGGATTCATATAATTATAGGATTAGCACGGATGTGCAACGTATACGCAGGAATCATGGGCATTTTCAAGCCATCATAACTCAGCACCAGCTGCAACAAGCTGATAGTGTTCAGAAAAAACGTTAGCTGTCTTCGGGATTGCCATGTTTTTGGCGTGTCTTCAGCTGCTCATGGAGTACTGGTGTCCAGTTTACTGTGTACCAAAGGCTGCAGCCATATTCAATATAGCAAATTTTGAGCAGCATCACAAAACGCGGCACAAGAGCACTCATTCATTATCTCTGCTTGTGAGCAATAAATTTTAACACCCTGAAAAATTAAAAGCCTCAAAAGTAGGCAAGAAGTCTGAAAGATAAGTTTAATAATTAGTGACCTTTTTAATTAGCTAAGGTCAAGTGGTTCATATAGGGTCCTTGTCCAGTTTTTAAGAGACCACGTAACTTTCGAGGCTTAGCTGCCGCCAACTAGCACACCTCCGTTAATACAGATCATGCAGCCACATGTTGGCACTATTCATCCCTCATACGTAGCTTCTCCTGGCTTCTAAGTTGGGCACTTTCTGATAAAGATGAACAGGTGATACAACAGTTATTTCAGAATTTACGCTTTCATTTAGTAACAACCATAGCTTCGGCCATCGCACACAACACACTCACATAGTTTACCTCTGTACTTATGAAATTGCGAAAGAAACGGTTACAAACATTAAATTTGCAACAGTTGATTCTTGTTCTTGACTTTTTGGCCAATCCTACGTATATATACCTTTAACATGATTGGCGTACGGGTGGAGGGTGTTCTTTATTAATTGTATTCACTCGTACTTACAGTGCGAAAGCCTCGTTCTCAAACTCAGCAACCAGAGATGTCTATGATGTCTGGTCAGACCATGCCTCAAACGGTTAGTGGAGAGAACACTGGTTTTCAGCCTAGGTATGATGCTCATGATCAACCAGTGCAGCAAGCAACGTATGGATTGTGTAAGTGCTCTGGGTGTCGTTTTCCGAAACGTAAAGAAGGAGACAAGATTCATGATTTCTGTAGTAGGACATGTGCTAAGAAATATAGTGATGCTCAGGCTTCATTCTATCGACAAAAGGTTGCTGCAAGCAAGACAGGTATATGTACTGCTGTAGTCTGTATATAAACAAGTCTACCACGTACAAGGACTGACATATACCCAGGTCCTGGTGTGCATGTAGTTATATGTAATGAGGCAAACATAACGAGACATAGGGAAATTCAAGACATTATAATTATTTGCTATTATTCCATGCAGCTCAACAAAGTAGTTCCCCTCGAAGCTCAGCGAGGTCCCAACAGCCACCAGGAGCTCGAGGTCCAGTTACGTCGAGTGTACCACCACCCTCTACGACTACGAGTCTCTCCAATGTGCATCAAGGACAACAGCCTTCAAATACCCTCTCCCAGTCTAGTGGAGCATTGCCCCCCTCAGCAACTGGTGGGAAGATGTGCTCTAAGTGTCAAGTGAGACGAGCTAACGTGGGAAAAGGTTGGTGTCAGCAGTGCTTCACCCTGCAATCCTAGACCAATGACATGCATATTGCAGAGAAGCAATGCATTTTTGTACTCAAGATATGCGCAGTATAAAATAATGTAGCTATACAATGTCAGTAGCTATAAAACAGTGAACTATTATTTTGCTATTTTTTGTACATCATCCTTTTTGTACACAACAATATACTTTGGGAGGGTTGCATCAGGATTATAGACTACCAGTTCTTCATAGTTCAACCGGACTCCTACCTTTCCATAAACAGAATCAAATCCTTGAGGAGGCCCTTTTAATTTCTCATTGTCTGATGTAAGTTCGTACTTATTTCCTGGACAAACGTCAAATGCTAACATAGCTCTGAACGAATGACTTCCTTGAGTGTAATCGTGACATTTCGAAGAGTTGGGAGCAAGGTAAAACCCATGCCCAAACCTCTGGAATTGGATATTCTCACGAATACATCTTCGATCCAGCCCTGTGTTGGTAATACCACATACACCGCATGTTTTGTCATTGCACAGAGCCGAGTTCACAGTAATGTTGCATGTCAGTTTAGTGCCATGATAATACTCTTCAACCTCTTTTTTCTGCAAGGTATTCTTGTAAGTCGTAAATCTTTCTGTGAGCTGGCGGTTAGTAATGATGTAAACAAAAGAAACAGGGGGGCAGGATCCTTTAGCCCATTTCTGCTGGAACTTGGCAGTAATTCCAGAGAACTCTTGCCTGGTCGCAACCCTTATAATCAGAGTGGTGCCAGTAATTCCTGGAGGTATGAATATCTGTGTATATTATAGTGTGCATGTGTAGATATGGGGAACCACCAGGGAAATACCCGGAATACATGCGCATTAGTATACCTTATTGTTACTATTCAGGGGCGTAGCTCTATTGTTTCTAAGTTGCCCGGAAACCCCCCTTGCAGCTAAACACCACCGTAATGTAGGCTAGTCACACACACACACTGTATGAGTCCCGCCGGCTCTCAGCCTCACCTGTGGATCCAGAAAATTCACGACACTTCAAGCATTCTGACTAGGCGGCTACGATTCGAAACATGGGCAGCAGTGTTTCGAATATTAGCCACTTAGTCATTCCAGAAACCCCATTACTGGCTACGCCCCTGCTATTATATTATAGATGGGTAGCTAGTAATTTTGGTGTTTTCAGATTTTTCTTGACAAAACTTAGTGATAAACATGAAATCGCTAAAATTCGCTAAAATTAGTACCCGTCTACAATAGTAACAATAAGGTACACAGTGATGATAATGTGCACATGGATGATGTATGCACACTCGACTCACCTTGCATTCTGGCTTGGTAGGCATGACTCCTGCCACAGAAGTCATGAGTCCGATTATTAGCAGGATCACAATACTTCGCTCTTTTGCAGCCAGGAAAAATACACATACCATCACTTGTCAGAGTAATGTTAGGTGCAGAAGCTAAATCAAGTTATATTAACCTGTCAGTGAGCATCTTTAGTGTTTATACCTATAACTTACCTGATACGTGCACTGGCTCATATGGTTTACATCCATTGTGACGACAATAGTTGCTGCAATAGTCGAAGTACCCACCCTGATCCTTAATGTGTCGCTGCTTGAAACATCCAAGGGTCTTACACCGCAATTCAGAAGATACTTGACCTAAACGTATGTAGACTATAATTTTCTAAGAATGATTATAACTTACAATTATCTTCCTCATACTTTTTTGCATGTGTTTTCCCACAAAAATCATGAACATGTACATAACCAGACAGCTGTTCAGTGAATTTCTTTCTAGTGCAACCGCTGAGCTTACACTGCTGGTCGAGTGAAACTGTATACGGTACATCAATCAGCTTATTTATAATCATGGACATTTCAACCTACTGCTGCTTTGTTGAGGTGGGGATTGAAACATGTACTGAGGGACAGCAGCTTTGGTTGGGCTAAAATAACCACTAAAATCACTTTTAGAGGGATCAAGTGATACATCTAGACACGGAGGAGATGTAGACTCATCATCAGCATCATAAGTATAATCTAGACCAGTGTTAGGATCAAAGGAATGTTTTCCCAAGTAACCAGAGACTTCACCATCTATATCACTGTCAGCATCGGTGCTCAATAAAGGAAGGCTTGGAGAGGCTAATGAAGCGATGGCTGTGTTCATGTTTACATGTTTCCCAGGAGGATGACCACAGTCCATACACTTTTTTCCTTGTTGTCCACCATTATACTGGTTACAGCTACACTGAGAGCATTGACCTCTCTCCACACCTCTGCAATCAGTACTTGAGCTCATTCCTTAATTTATCTTCACTGCCTAGTAGCTGGTAAAATCATAGATATAGTATAGTAGTCTATCTATCTAGCTAGCTATGGTGATCAAGTCTAGGTGTTTGCTAACCTTTGCCAAATTGGTGGCAAAGGGGGACTTTCCCTTGCTGAACACATGCTGGGCTTCAAGAAACAGCCCAGTCACGTCAATGGATCATGGAAGATGCGAGAGGAATCTCCAGAGGTGGATGCAAAAGCTGCCTCACATCATGTGTTCGCTACGCTCCCCCTAGTAGTGGTCTGAAGTGCTCTCAATGTGGCTGCCCTCCTGCAGGCCACTCTAGGCTAGCGTCTTCCATACAAGTACAGGAAACCTCTACACCTGATATGAACCAGGCATCTTTTCAAGCGCCAGGTTCTGTTCTAAATATTCAGTCAGATTCGTATGTCTGTACAGCAATAGATTCTATATGTGGCTTCCCAAGCTGTAGCCAGATGGTTGATTTTGATGTAAATTCGGGCGTCGAGAACTTATACTGTCGTTATCACATGAATGTGAATGATAGAATATTTGTGGAAGATATTGAATTGGACGATTATCAATTAGGGAATGAATATGAAGAAGATTATGAAGGTACGCCGTTCCTGGTAAGGAATAAATCCTGTATACCTCACGTTCATACATGTCTACTTGTCAGATTGCAGTGTGTTGCCCGGGGCTTATCAAATGCCAAACGACGACTCCATTTGTATAATCCCTGAGTGTTCCCAATCCAAACACGTGGATGAGAATGGTATGGTACACGACTACTGTGGGAAGACGCATGCAAATCTGGGAAAGTTAAGTGGAGTATTGCGTAAGTTCTGGCTATCTAGTTGTTATAACCCTGTTACTAGTGCATATGAAACACTTACTGGTACTGAAGTTGAACATATATAATTATTCACCTCATTCTCGTTCATTGCAGCAAACAGTTACAATGAGCAGATGGACACCACTGTACTCATGCCCACCCTCTTAGTGCAGGATCCCAGTTTACCAAAGTGTGCTATTGATGAATGTGTCAATGCCTGTTACGTCGATGAAAGTGGCACCGTTCACGAATGCTGTGGACTCACTCATGCTATGGAGCACAAAAGGAGGCAGGCTTTGTGGCAACGTGAGCTTATTTACCCACTCTTGCTTTTATATACTTGTCTACTTGTACTCCTGTATCTAGAGGTGAATCAGCAAGTTGTAAAAGGGGTAACCCATTGTCTACTACCTGATTGCGATCGACATACATGGCCGTTTGAAAACTATTGTGGAAAGACGCATGCTGATCTTGGGTTACAGCAAAAGCTTATTGGTAAGACTGACTATATAGACAGAAACATTTTTGATTGCTTTTCTCTGTAGCTCCTCCACCATTAGTAGCAGCAGCTTCGACAGGATCCAAAGACAGGTCAATGTGCATCATTCCTGGCTGTCAGAAGCTTAAGTATGTGGACAGCAGTGCTGGGGCTACTCATGACTACTGTGGGAAGAGCCATGCTGATGAGGGAAAAAGAAAGGGCATTTATGGTACATGTAGGTCTACGTTTCATGTCATGTCTGACAGTGTTGATGTGTTTGAAATAGTATTAGTATAGAGATCTACTTCTAAAAAAGCGAAAATCCTTGTAAGTAGTGTATCCTTGTAAGTAGTGTGTGGTACTTATCGAAGTTTCCCTGGTAACCCCCACATTGAGGGAAATTCTCCATCACATGCACATATATGGCCTGGCCCACACCAGAGGGGGGCTGGAAGCATTTGACCCCAGCTAATTAAGGTCACTAGTTGGATTTTTGCTAGTAAAGAACTTTCTGCTCTGATTTTGTATGCTGCTATTTCCAGCAGGAGTTTTTCCCCCTTTCAAATGAATGTGCCTAATACCAGAGATATAACTGAACTACCGTATTTGCTTAAATAGTTTGCGCACCCCGATTAACTCGCGCCCTTGAATAGGCCGCGTA
>VSKX01024046.1_pt1 | contig 11067 bp, 8 predicted proteins | sample 4799481 | NCBI WGS metagenome assembly VSKX01 (sample SAMN12179537, study PRJNA552185) | sponge metagenome | biome: deep-sea hydrothermal plumes; feature: spots directly above weak diffusing fluid; material: sea water; isolation source: sponge from the Swan site of a hydrothermal vent ...
CCATTAGACAGGCCTTCTCAAGAGCTATTGAATGCATACTTTAGTCTTGAAATCTGACAATCCAAACACAAGTTATGGGCTCTCAAAGATTAACCAAGTCATAAAATTAAAATTAAATATTGAAATGACGAGCAAGCACTAAAGGTAACAGTAATGTAATCAACGTTAACAAGTATATGGTGGTAATTACATGCTCCAGTGACTGTGTGTGTGTGAGTGTGTATACCCTGAGGCAGACAGTTTGTGGGGGGGGGGGGGTTCACCCGACTGCGTTAGTCTCTTACCCTGAGGCAGACAGTTTGTGTGGGGGTGCGCTAGTCTCTTACCCTGAGGCAGACAGTTTGTGTGGGGGTGCGCTAGTCTCTTACCCTGAGGCAGACAGTTTGTGGGGGGGTGCTTCCCCCGACTGCGTTAGTCTCCGGGCTCCAGGTGTACCATCCGTGGATTCCTCTAACCACATTTCTGTTGAGGTGAGGCTCTCACCTGTGAGGAATGAATGGCACTTTATCCCAATGTGAAATATGGGGACCTAAGCCTGGTTCATAATAATTGTGATGATGCTGGAGCTTGCGTAGCGTCACGTCAAAAAACGCTCGAGTAGACCCAGGTTCCACTCAAGCGTTTCTGGATGCCCATGACGCTAAGCAAGCTTCAGCAACATAATTATTGTGAACCAGGCTTTAGGCTTGGTTTAATTATTAGTGTGAGGGTGTGACTGATATAATTCGCCCGTTAATTTGCTACGGGGAAACAGTATATGAAATGTGATCTAGGCTAGCTATGCACAAGTCAAGAGGAGGCATGCCCAACATGTGTGTGTTACTCTCAAGTGCTATGCTAGGAATGCACCACGAATGCTTTATTGTTCCTTTCTTGCAATAGTTCCATGCCTGCTGTTCCTATCAAAATACCTCAAACTGCTGGACAAATTGATTTGAGTTGTTGCCTATACTTGGCCAGAGGAGGTACGACACATGTACCTCGATTAGGTCTCATCAGCGTGCCTCATCAACTGCTAATTAGCAATTTGAATCACGTGAGCAAGTAGTTTGGCAGTGGATGAGGCGTGTCAGAGGCACGTGATGAGGCCTAATCGAGGTATCGTGTCGTACCTCCTCTGATACTTGGCTATACTTTAACCAATTACTCACAAGAATAGTCTTGTATTCTAATATGTAACTACTACCTCAAAATGAGGTGATTACATAATTATACCAGTCAAAGTTTGAGTAAGAGCTTGAGACTCAGAGGAGGCCTGACAACTGTGCGCCTGAAACAGCAATATTAGCTGACTCAGCTAATTGATCACATGTCAGTTACCTTAATGTTACTATTAAAGACGGGTGTAATTTTGTTTTTTTTCTGGTACTTATTTTGGCGATTCGCACCAAAATCAATACATAGAAATGCAGACAAAACGTTTTTTTAATGCAGACAAAATTTAGCGATAATCACGAAATCGCTAAAATTCGCTAAAATTAGTACCCGTTTTAACAATAAGGTAAGTTCAACAGGTCTAAACGACATATTTAGTTCTAAACGACTCTGATCATCTCTTTGCTTTGCCTATTATGCTCTGCATACTCTACGATCAGTTATTCTACTGAAGAATATCCAAGAGAAACAATCAAATACTGTAAGTCTCAAATCTGCACAGTTAAAAGCTGCATACAAAACAGGAAAAAGTCTTAACTAACTACACATGTACATAAAGCATAATTAAAATGTATGTATAATTATTATATACACCTGCATCATCAAGCCAACGAGAAAAGTTAACGTAAAACCATGCATGTAAGACGTACGTATGCATGTGCACTCACTCTGAGGGTACATTACTGATGGTGGTCTTGGGGAAGATATCCCTGTCGTTGCTCAGACCTCCCGCAGTGTAGTTGATGGGCAGAATCACGCCCAGCGAGAAAAGACTTACAACAGAGAGAAGGAGAGCTAAATACAGTTCCAGACTGAGATACAAGTGGGCGTCTGGGCCACAACGACTACGAATGTCAGAGAGCCTTATAGGGAAGAGGGTTGTACATTAGTGCCCCTACACTCATTCACTCACTTCAATTTCCAAAAGAAATTGACCAGCCACGTATACCAGTGCTGTAAAAACAACAACAACATCATAATAAATTGAAATACACATAATATAGGTGTGTGCAGTATCATCGTGAACTATCAAACAGTACTGGCATACTTTTACCAGAGTTACACACACTATGATTTTGTTATACATGTACATAGCAGCACAATTTCTATCGGAAAGCATTCGTACATAGTTTGGTACCCACAGCTCATTCCTTACTTTGTCTTCATAGAGCAGAGTGGACCAGCTCTTATCTCTGGTGTCAAACGAAGCAACCAGCTTGTTCTTCTGACGGTTGTACATCGCTGTTATCCACCTGTTACGTACATGTGTGGGAGAGATGAATTGCTGTCAACATGCATACAAACAATACTGGAGTAATGCATATCGATTCAGACAGTACACATATTGAACAACTTTAAACAATAATGTGCAAATGAGATCATGTGGTAGAGAAAAGTGATGTAATGTGAAACGTGAACGCTCACCACACATGTGTGGTGAAAGAACGAACATGCACAAACAGACATAGAACAATGAGAAGTGGAAACTCATTATGCGTACCTATACACATCGTGACATGTGAGCACTGCATTCACTAGCTGAACACATTGTGGGCCATGCCTCTTTTAGACAATGCAAGCATACTAGCTACTAGGAGGGTATAATTATCCTATAAAAATAGTATAACGATTATGATACCCAAGGAATACCGTATAGCGGGTAAATTTCGTAGCACTAAATTTTCGTGGTTCTCCAATAGTTATTCTATTCGTGGGTTTTATTTTCGTGGTTGCTGCAGATTGAAGCCACACCTTCCATGATTAGCAATGCGCGAGTTTCGAGGGCGACTTATATTTGTGCTACGAAATTTACCCGCTATACGGTAGTTGTGCTTAACTGTTTGCTGGTGGTTATTCCAGCTCTACTGTAGTCAGGGGCACAGCACCGGATGATCATAAACAACACCAGTTGTACCTGCATGTGTGAAAGAGAATAATACTGATGGAGGCATTTAATACATAAAAATTATGACTGAGTTATATCTTCCTTAGAAACAAAATTCTCTAGACGCCACACAATCTTTCCCTGATATATAGATGTGGCCATTGCCCCTCCCCACACACACACACAATTTGATCAATTTATGAGCTCCATTTAACTTACCACCCAGGCACCTGCTGCCAGACCTAAGAGCTGCACTATCTTGCTGTCATTTATGTCCAGGAGAGGGTTTTTACTACAGGAGTTAGTTGAGTTGTTCTCCAGCAAATCAACTGACCAACCTATGTTGGATCGGTAATAGAGACTCACTCTACTTCCAGCTAATGTGAACTTGAGATCCATGTAGGCTGTAAAAAACTGAAACACTTTTTACTGATCTTCAAAGGAAAATGCTCTACATGGCATAATTATGGCCATAATTATGGCTGAATCAGCAGTAGCTAGACTTTTATGGTCTAGGGTCGGAGTTCGAACACAGTGTCACTGTAGCTGTGCAGATAAAGCGTCCAAACGCCTCAGGCTCTTAGTAACGCAAAGTTTAAAAGAGTTCGTTGTTGCCAATGTGATCAAGTCATCTGGCATTCTTCTCACTCCAAGCAGCTATCCAGAACTTGTCAAGACGGTGAAGCCATGAAAGCCTGGGCTGGAGCAACGTACGGCTTCCTAGCTCCCCCACGGAGCTCCAATGAGCCCCGCCCTCCTCCAGATGGATCTCGTTTCAGTGCATCTTTTCCTGCGAAGGTGAGCAAGCAAACATGTATAGTACTGCATAATAATCTCATTGACATAATTATATCTTCTCTTTCTATCCACCAGTACCTTGGCTCAGGACCAGTGCAACACTACACAGACTATGAGGGCTGTCTACAAACTATGAACAAATTTTTTACCTCCTACCAGCTGCACAACAAACGAAGACTAAGGAGACGATCAGCTGAAGAGAAGTGTGAGCTTCTCCTCACTTTCACGCCTAATAGGCTCTTCGTAGTCAATAGAGTCACACAGGTATGTAAGGCAACATGATTTGTCGAATTGCTTGATCAGCTGTTTTGCTACATTCATGATTTTACCATGTTTTCCATTAATGTTAGGTTCTAGAGGAGATGTGCAAGCTAGAGGCAGTCTATTTGGTTCACCCCCACCCTACAAAGGACAGAGTATTTGGACTCCTCACCGACAACTGGATGTCTGGAACTCTTCATTGCTCCGTATATGTCACCATTGACAATACAACGGTTAGCGTAAAAAGTATTCATAGACGAATCTTATTGTGAGGTGGTGTATGCTTTTTATGATTGATAATTGGTAACTATGCAGCAGCATTATTATGGTAGGGTAAATAGATGGTTAATCAAAGTGTGTTTTTCCCATTGCAGGGCAGTGATGTCCTCTATGGTTTCAGAAAAGCCTGTCGTATCTGGACAGACTTACATCAGTCCTCCTCAGGACCTGCTCCCCTCAGTGACCCTGGTCCCTCTTCTGTTATACAAAGCGTGCCCAGTGGAGAATACGACAAACTAGAAAGCAGAGATGAAGTGCCTCGCAAAATTGTTGTTTCTTACGATGATCATTCCGAGGAAGAGCCAGAGCAGGAAAGTACAAATTTGACAAAACTTGCAAAGCTAAGCGAAGCGCTGAAGAATTTGAGATCACTTAATACAAACAATTCTGGTGAAAGTACGCCATCCTCGTTGATGCTAAGTGAAGAATCCTCATTGGAGAACTTGGCTGAGTTAAAACCATTGCTATTGAGTATGGATAGTCAGAGCACCAACTCAAGATCCTCTCAATTCACACTCCCTCACTCAAGCCAAACCAGCATTGACTCTAAGAACGCTGAGCTGCAACCTCTGCTTCTGTTTGGCCAGGACAGCGATGGCACCGAATCGGCAAGCTTCTGTCTGGGTCTGAGTCTTGGTGGTGAGAGCTCTAGCTTGTCTGAGTTGAGGAACTCGTCTTTCAGAAGAGTATCGTTTGCTCCCAATGTAGTCACCTCAGAAGTCACTGTTCCCCAAACTGAAAAATCAACCCAAACTGAAAAATCAGATGATAAAACGCTTGGGTCCAAATTTTTATCAAACATGCACAGCTTGAAAAGCATGGTGGCTGGAAATCCAAAGAAGGCTTCCACATCAGGAAGTCTCCAGTACCCACGGTTTTTCGCTCGTGAATACCCCCCTTCCACTGACTCAGGACCCTATACGCCCCCTCTGCAAATTAATCCCCCTGTATGCAGCGACCTCGTTGATCTTAGCACAGACTGTTCATCGACAACAGACATCAACGAGTCTGGACATACACTCAAAAGTGATACAACCAATCAGTCCCTTTCTCAAACACCATCGCAAACACGATCGCATAGTTCTATTCAGAAGACGGAGAGGTCTTCCAGCTCACCAGCCCTCCTCATGCAAATAGAACAGGACATCAAGACTGACTGTGAAAGCAACAAAACTTTATCGAGCTCTACAACGACTGACCAACAACTATCTGCAAGCACGGTGTATGAATCTGACACTAGCTCTTCCTCAAGTCTCGCCTCGAGTCCTTGTTCTAGTGTTTTGTCATTTGTACAATGTTCTCCCTCCTCCAGTATGAGGGAATTGATTGGACTGAACTCTTCTGATAATTCAAAACATACGCTTTTGACGGCATCGAGTTGTGACACACAAAGCGAATGGGCTAGTTTTTACGATCTTTCACCAACATTTACACAAAATGTGTTTGATTTGATGAACTTCGATTCCTCTACTAGTAATACCCAATCAAACAATGGCAATATGAGCAAGGAGCCTCTTACCAAACAAGCAGCGCCCCTGCAGCTCAACCCTTCCCTCACTTCAGAACATTTCTCCCTAGCTGGACCATCTTGTGTACAGAGTGAGAGCACATTGGCAAAACTGTTCCAAGACTATGCCACTGATTCAACCATTTCCTCTCCAAGTACCAGTCAAAATGAAATTATACCGACCCTCCCTAATGCCATTCCCTCTACAAGTGAACTCGATTCTTCAGCCTCGAGCGAAGCAACTCTTGTTAAACTATTCCAAGAGTTGGCTAGTCAGACCTCAAAAGTGTCCAGTCAATTTAGTACACTGGAAAAACTTATGAGTAGTGATTCTAATTTGGACAGCGAAGCCACACTTGCAAAGCTTTTCAAGGAATCAGTAAGTCAAACATCAACTAATGTTTGTAGCCAAATATTGACCGATATCAGTGTTCAAACCTCGACCGATATCAGTGTTCAAACCTCGACTGATCTCAGTAGCCAAACCTCATCCTTCCCGAGCGCTCTATCGCTGAGCACTGAGAGAGCAAGCCACAATCTGACAACCAGCACCTCCAGTGGAAGCACGCTATCGAATGATGCTTGTGTGCAAGATTCCATCTACTCACTGAACGCCACTTCATCTAGTGAGCCAACAATATCCACAGACTATGGCAGCAGTGTATCGAATGTGAGCAGCCAGGGAACCGAGTCCACTAAATGGAGTGGCGAACAACTGTCAAAGGTGCTCGATTCGAGTCAGTCGTTAGTCCCTACTGAGACATCTCTCCCTGCAGAAGCTCTGTTGACCCATACCCAACCACCATTGAGTACCTCTTTTACCGTATCAGCATCGAAAGTGATTGACCTACCCTCCCTAATGGAAACGCTCAAACACGTCACAAGCTTATTGGCCACCTCACAAGCCATTCTCGAGCTTTCCTTGTCTACGCTAAAAGCCAAACTTGCCGCCCAGCCATCAGGTATCTGTGTGTGTACATGCCAGGGAGGACAGACAGAGGAAAAGATGACAAATACATCCATGCAACTGGAGACCAGCATAAGCCAATCTGAGCCGATGTTGAGAATTCATTAAGACCTTGATTGATTTGGACTAAAGAACATTGCAACTACGGTGTACATGTATACATCTGCTATATTGTTTGTACATGTACATGTCAAATTATTTGAGTTGTGTGTGTAAGCACATCTAGACATAGTTTCCCAGTAAAAATAATGCATGTATTGTGGAGGGGATGAAAATAGGAATACAATAACAAAAATAATTAGAATGTCATGCCAAACTCATTTTGTAGCTATGATACAGCAAATAGGATTGTCGAAATAATGCAATTTTAAGATGTTTATTATCAGTCTAACAGTGGAGTTGGGTAGGTGAGATGTGCACTGTGGTAAAATCACATCCAACAAGACAAACAGCTACAGTTATATTGTTCATTTTTTATGCTGCAGAATTACTCAGATGCTTATTCTGGAGTATTCGTTCTGGAGTTTCTTCGTCTGCGTTTTTTACTGCTTCTTCTGCTTTCTCCTCCGCTCTTTCTGTGAGAAAGAAAGTTTATTGATATACTAGTATAAATGAAAATTAAATAATTAATGGTGACTTCAAGGTGTGGATGTACCATAATAATTATTATTACTATCAGCAATAATTGATAATTATAACGCGGAGCACTTTAAATGTGTCCTACGTATAAACCTCTTCCCTAGCCTTGGCTACGTGTGTGACTCAAGCTTGGCATGCAATTACAGACAAAGCTGACCGCAACAGTAACCACAGATAGCAACAGCCAGCTGCTTTGTTACGGTTTCTGTTGACTCAATCATTGACAGCAGATATCATCAAAAAACCGCTAAGAACCAGCACACATTTGATGGTGCCGCTAATTCTAATTTAGAGCCTTGGTAGGATACACACTTGGGCTCTTCTCTATTGCCTTTGAGCCTTCCTTGTCTAGCCGCAAAACATATAACCAATAACTACAATCGTATCGTAAAGCCATAGCGAAAGGTGATACACTTTTCTACCCACAGAACAGCCATTAATCAGAACTTCACAGCAATTGTTAATTTTCAATTGTATAAGACCATACACACAGCACTTACTATGCGCATGCGTACAACGAGATAATTAACTATCACTTCCAGCTAGCCATGAAGTGACAAGCCTAAAAAGAGAGCTGCGATAACCATACAAGTTTATAATAGGCAAACCTCTAAACTACATTACGTGCAATACCGTGGTTGACCTAAAAAAGAATTTCTGGCGATACAGCTCACAAATGAGTCAAGACCGCAAGCAGCATTTATGGAAGCCACATATGCTGGGTCACGATCAGCTCACCTAAACCCAACATTCCACATAATTTATATGCACCAAACCAGGTGTTGGAGAGTTACGGTTGCAACCTTTAAGGGCATTCCGACGCCAAACTAATTAGCCAGACTGCCACAAAGGGGTAAAACAAAGGCAGGAAGTCAGATAGAGTGCGTATTAAACTATTATGTACCCCTTTTTGGGAGGCAGTTTTCAGTCATCCCAAATCGTGCAACTTATTCCATCCTGAGCTCCTACAAATCTTACTACCTACGTACGTAGCTATTTACTTCGTCCCTGACCACAAACACAACTATAAGTAGCTAACTAGCCAACATTATCTCCTGCTTGCTATTAACTATTGCTTAATTATTGACATAATTATGTAGCCACCAAGAAGCATACATACGTAGAACCAAACCATTAGCATACAGAGGGAGCAGAGATGTAATACTTAATTGGTTAATATGTTGTTAAGTACTGCCAGATGTCAGCATCATGCAGAGCCACAAGTACAAGACACACGCAGTTTTTTATGGTATCATCGGAGACAGTCTAACTATCACGCACAGATTTCACATAGAAATGTTCTTATGCTAAACTTGTTTCCCATAGAGTGTTCAACCACAAACGGTTTCTATACACATTTGAAGAGAAGAATACTTGAATCACTAACTAGAGTACTTGTGGTAGGAAACCCACAACAGAACGTTAGGTCATGACTGGAAGAAGACCACTAAAGAAAACCACAAGTTCCTGGGCCAGCGATTATCCGGAGACAGTGTGAAAGTTGACCAGGGCATGGTTTGTTTACTACCTGCAACACTAAGCAATTAACCAAAATTTAATAGTACACGAGCTATTTGACAAAGTAATAATAGCAGACTATAGCTACAATGATATGATGCAATATAATTATTATTACACTAAGTTAATGCTATCCGGCCGCCTTCCCACACTTAGTCTTCTTATTTCAAGCCCTTCATGTGAGCAGGTAATCCAATTGAGGGAGCGGGTCCATTAAAAAATGTGAGAAAAGTTGGTAAAAGAAACTGCACGAGTCTGCAATATCATCTAATTATAAAATAACTGGCACAAAGAATTGAGTTAGCAAAACTAAGTCTTCTTTTTTATTATGCATGCTTACATAACTTAAAAATGGCTCAAGCTGAGCAGCGATGTCACTAGCTGATTTACAATTTTTTTTGCTATACGGCTGCTATATAGCTATGTGAGCACGAAAGCGATGACTAGATACATTCTGGGAGGCAGGTGTGTGTTTGGGATCAGGCCAGTAGTGGGTGGTTGGTCCCCACTGACAAGCCGATAGAATGTGTACGACAGACGATTTTGGTTTGTAATCAACAGACACCCAATCGAATTAATGGTCAGCTCACTTATAGCGAATATGCTTGGAGAGTGACCACAATGGTAATAATGGATGCTAGCTCTAAGTATACGCAGAGGGGAAAGCTAGGACTGGCCAACTGCTTGGTGTGTGGTAATAGTTGAGGCTGTGTTACACAATGGAGCGAACACACAGAAACCTACGTTGGTAGCGTATTGAAGCCCCAAGGAGTAAGTACTCTATCCCCACAAGTAGTTGCCAATGATTTGATCAGACACCATGGCTTCTCAATTCCGTTTCTAAAGTTCCCCCTCCCTAGACAAATTATTAACTGGTGCGTTAACTGTGAATCCCTTGAATAGAAGCTGTTGACAATAAGGTGCAATTCCCAAAGTACGTTTATATTTACACTAATGAACCAATGACCTCTAAGCCACGAAGAAAACAACTGAAGACAGATAATAGTACAAACCCTTGAAGCCATCATAGTCCATTAGCTAGAGGTGGAGACTTACTTTGACAGTTCTTTTCTTTGGTATTGACACAGCGAGGTAGGTCTTCAAAGGTCACTGCTTTGTCATTGTCTGGCCCACCATAGCGCCATTCACACGCCCCAGACTTGCATACACAACTGAGAGAGGCAGGAAATTCAACAAAGATTTCAGGTTCCTCATCATAGTGTGACTCAAATCCAGGTTTGCATTTGATCTCGTCAATAATCAGTTGAGATGTGTAATTAATGCTCCCGTTGGACGGAGCAGGCATGGAATCACAATCTACAGGGGAACATAATTGGTGACTCTAATCCAAAAATGACCACAAATGATTTTTTTTAGCAGTTTAGCTAGCTATGTATGCGTTTAGTAGTATAGCAGGCGCTAACTTGATTACTAGCCAAGGCAACGACGAATCAGGTCAAGTTAGAATATGTCATATTGCCCGCAAACTTTTGATCTAATAGGCCGTTGAAGCCTCTACTCCAGTATATCAAATATCATGAAAGCCTAGAAGAGGAATAAAAAGTTGCTGCTGTTATTAATACGTCACCGTTTAATGTGGCGTACCAAAGTGCTTAAGTCGTAAAGGCGGACTTAGACAAGAGTGTGTTGTCATGATATAATGCTTGTTACCCATACAAAGTGCATGATTTCACATGGTAGAAGTAAACAAAGAAAGTGATCAAAGACAGCAGTGCGATTAAGGCAAGAGCTGCTTGTTTGAATGTCAGAACAGAATAAATGAGCCATTAGTACAGAAATGTATACTGGGTTTAATAATTATGGTGCACATAATTATCATACTCTAACTGGGTTCTGCACACACCCTTACTGCACACACCCTCACTGCACATACCCTCACTGCACACACCCTCACTGCACACACCCTCACTGCACACACCCTCACTGCACACACCCTCACTGCACACATCTTCACTGCACACATCCTCACTGCACACACCCTCACTGCACACACCCTCACTGCACACATCCTCACTGCACACACCCTCACTGCACACA
>VSKX01082745.1_pt1 | contig 11053 bp, 5 predicted proteins | sample 4799481 | NCBI WGS metagenome assembly VSKX01 (sample SAMN12179537, study PRJNA552185) | sponge metagenome | biome: deep-sea hydrothermal plumes; feature: spots directly above weak diffusing fluid; material: sea water; isolation source: sponge from the Swan site of a hydrothermal vent ...
TATTGACAAACTCTTGTGTAATAAATTCGGAAATATTGGTAGCTGCTCTAAAACAGTTCTCAAAGTTCGAGCCTGAGAATGAGTCACCAGTGGCCACAACTAGTGGGTCATGTGACAACACCACAAAGTCATGTGATCCAGGAAACGTGTCTTGCACCTGTGAGTACCTCCAGCGCAGCACATACGAGTGTGTGGGTGGGGGAAGTCCCAGTACCATTTTCTTCACCACTTCCTGTAGAAGAGTCTTCACTTCCTCTTTGTCAGTGCTCAATTGTTCGATACCAAACGGTACACTGGTGTGTGCCAATAGCGTTGCCCCGGGAGATGACATGCCTCTCTTTAAATGATCCCAACACAAGTACCTAATAACAGGGTGATCACAGTATTTGGCCGACCAGGGTGTATTGAACACAGCTGGTGAAATACGCACAGTCTCAGCATCATAAAACAGCCCCAGAGCATAACGAGACGAGTACTTGACCGAGGATAGCTTGTCAACAATGTCCGAGGTAGTTTTAGAGAGTAGATTACCCTGTAATTGTAGCAGCTGAGGTGCTGGTAGTGTGAGTACGAGACCATCGAATGATCGCTCCTCCAAACCAGATTCAGTTTTACACACAATGTCTTTGCCGTCAATGCAAACGTACTTAAGACAGTGTTTGAACTCAACATTTGCTTTAGAGCTGCTTAGGAAATGTCGACACACAGAGCTCATGCCTTTAGTGGCAACGTAATGCTTGTCCCCATCGCAGTGATGACTCCCTTCAATGCTACCGTGAAATGGAGTGAGTATAGATCCATCGATCAGCTCTTTGTAGACGTCCGTTTTTAGTTTACTCTCGGCTGTGTTTAGTGAACGAGTGAGGTATTGCGCACCCATATCAACGTGTAGAGAGCGGTCGTTGTCATAGTAGGAGGTAGTGAACCGACCCCCACACCGTCGAGCCTGTAAATGGTGATACACGATAGATATTGTTGATCTATGGATGTATGGATAATCAGTTACTGGGTTTATCCATAGCTCAAAAGTTACCTTGTCCCAGATAGTAACCTTGGCTTGGGTGGAGGCTCTGGCCAGAAGTGAGGCAGTGAGGGAGCCAGTTATGCCAGCACCAACAATCAAGAGCTCTTTAGCTCTTGCCATTTGATTTATTTTTACAAGATCTGCAGCTAGCAAGTGCAGTATGTTGGGGGTGTGGCTCGTTTGCAAGAAAAGTTAACCACAACTATTCATAACCACAGCTATTGAATTGTTGTGTATTTCTGATTTCTGAAAAATTATTAAATGCAAAAAGTGATAAAATGAGAGAGAGTATGAGTATTTAAAAATGTTGTTAGGAGTCCATATCTTCATCAGGAACACACTGCAGAAGAGTGAGTAGCAGTAAAATTACATATCAGCACTGTACATGTAGTCCGGTGAGCCAGCCGTTTCTCATTAATAAGTGCGGGGTGTTATATGGAGAAACGTCTGGTTACTCTGGGCATACTTTTGTGTCCTCTACCCGATTTTAGGTGGAGTATATTGTGTGCGTGATCACTCACCACGGGAATAATGACATGCAACGTGCGTGGGATGTGAAGAAATTAGCTTAGCTACAGCACTTTATAACTCAACTGGACTGTCAGTGTGGCACGCGCCTGTCCTCTGCCTCGAACAAATCACCAAAGCAATCAATGTTGCTGTTGAGTTCCTTAGGTCCAGCCAGCTAAGGAATAACCTAACCATGCAAAGACTGGCTGTAACTAATTTCATGCTAGGCAACATTGAGCCTGCCTACTGGCAGCTGCAAGTCTAGTCTCTGTGTTTGCAGCTATACTGAAGCAAAGGAGCGGGTCACTGACACTGGTACACGGTAATAGCGACCATGCTGTACGTATAAAACGCGCCGCTTCATTAATTAACCCACGAATGAATATTTTGCTCATGACATTGCAATCTCATAATAGCCAATTAAATTCCACGTTGACACAAAAGTATGCCCAGAGTAACCAGACGTTTATCCATATACCACCCCCGCACTTAATGAGAAGCGGCTGGCTCGCCGGACTACATGTAGACTTACTAGAAACTCCACAAAGCACACTTGTTTGTTCTCTGGCACTATCATGCACTGTAAGGAGAGGAAGCCCCTGTGATCAACTCTTAACGAGATCTTGGAGGAATGACTGAGTGCCTTGGTACAGTGCTTCAAGAGCGACAGCTTGTATCTGGAGGCAAAAAAAGAACAATTAGTAGTGACTGTAAAGCACCGTGCATACAGCCTACCTGTTGACTGTAGCTTTCTGACATTCAAACACTTCAATCATTTCAGAATCCTTGGGATGATCAATCTGGAACGTATGTGGGATATAGAGTGAACGTGGTAGGGAGGATCAAAAGTGTGTGTGTGAGTGTGTGAGAAGTGTGATACCTGTGTAGTACCAGCGTAGCCAAAGGTGGTGAGTCTAAAGTGAGGAGGGTGAGGAGTCAGTGACACTTCCACCACCTCACTTGTCATGTCCAGCTCAGAGAAAGCTTCTCTCAAGCACTCAGCAGCCATTATCAGTTTAGCCACCACGTTGGCACTCACAAAGTCAAAGTCTAGTGTCTCCTCAGCCTCAAGTGTGCTGAGTCGGCAGTCAGTGAGCACACCACCCTCCTCCAGTCTGCAAATACAGTAAACTTAGAACACACACAATAGAACTAAAATTAACTTTTACTAGTGAATGTGAGAACAGATAATTATGTGCTATTGTCCTACGGTGTCGGAAACTCGCAATCCAGTCTTGTCCCAAGAAAAGAGACTGGTCAAACTGTATGTAAAAACTTGTGTTTTGCCAGTCTATTCTCTTGAAACTAGACTGGTTTGCAAGTCTATGACAGGAAAGTGTAGCTATATGCCAACACCAGAGGCGGTATGACACGATACCTCGATTAGGCCTTATCACATGCCTCGTGCATCCACTGCAAACTACTTGCTCACGTGATTCAAATTGCTAATTAGCAGTTGATAAGGCACGCTGATGAGGCCTAATCGAGGTATCGTGTCGTACCTCCTCTTTGCCTACGCTAACAGAGAAGAACTCACAGCAGAGAGAGAGGATGGCCTTTGTCAGCGTAGGACATCTTAAGGGCAGTGCGGACATCAGGAGAGGTCTGTCCAAAGATACTCAGACACTCCTACGGGACACACAGTACAGCACACATACTTATAGCAATAGATATCAACTGCTACACAGCACACAATTCTAGGCTACTCAACACATACTCAGAAACATAATTATGAGTTTTTGAAGGATAAAAGGTCAAGTTTGTTTGATCGTGTGACTTGGTCTACGTCTAAGCAAAGGTCAAAAGTGTATTACAACAGTAACAAGTTATACACCACACCCACACAGTCCTCACAATTAGTGCAGAGAGAGAGATGACAAACACTGAGGGGTGGTCAGGAGAATAGAGGAACTGACGAAACAGTGCTGACTGAATAAAAGCACTCGCCTGCACACACTTGGCCTGCTCTACTGTCACTTTGAGCCCATTGCCACTCACAAAACAAGTAGCCTTCTGTAGTGTGAATTGATAGCAATAATATAGCTACCAGTAGCTACCTTACTTCTCTAAAGCTGATAGCCTTGAGAATGGAAGCAAGAGTTCTTGCATTGTCCATCCTGGCCACTAGCAAACAGTGATCGTCATCTTGAGATGGCTGAGACACCAGAGCCATCACCACTGCATGTAAAAAGAAGCTTCTTTGATTTAATACATATACATGACATGGCATGAACTCTTGAAAATGCACACCAGTCAATCATTTGACCTTTGACCTTGGCTGTGAGCACGAGGGCGGCGATCCACCAGACGAATGCCCATGCGTACCTAGCTAGCTAGCTAGCTACCTATGACTAGACTAGCTCCACTATGGAGTGTGTGCTATCCTTATTGTGTGACTGGGGACCCATTGCTTTAGTGTGCTTGCTGGTGGTGGTTGTGACAGCAGCCGTCTTGGGCGTGAGATATGATAGAAGACAGCAAAAGAAGACATGGGACGTCAAAAATGAGGTAGAGTTGTGGCTACAAGTGGTACATGTAGCTCTTGCCTACTAATCCCCTCCCCCCCGTAGGATTGCCCTGGTTCAAAGGCCTTTCCCAACCTGCCTAACTTCAGAGAGGCTGGTGGTGGAGGACTGGTCACTGCTGACGGTCAAAGAGTCCGTAAAGGGATGCTGTTCCGATCATCTCGTACTGACTTTCTTACAACTGAAGAAAAGGCTCGATTCTGTGAGCTAGGGATTAAATCGATTTTTGACCTGAGACATATCGATGAGTATCACAAGGCTAATGGTAGCAAGTTATTAGACGATGTCTACCCTGTGTGTGTAATGAAGAAAGGAAAAATCAAAAAGTTTCGTGGGAAAGTATCTGCTACCTCAGCACCTTGTGGACGACGTTACCTTGTCAGTATGATGACCATAAAGTTCATTTTCAATATTTTGTCACAAGTTAATTTCTTCATCCGGTACTCTTCACTGCCAATTCTAATTGTAGACAAATTATTCGATGTTCACCTCTTCATGCGCTTTTACAACTGGAAGATATTAAACACCAAAACAATGCATGAGCAATACGTTGACGTACTGGAGTTTGGAAAATCCAATGTAGCAGGTGTATTGCGGATTATGATTAATAGCTCTCCTTCTCTTATTCACTGTGCTCACGGGAAGGATAGGACCGGGGTAGTGGTTGCTATGATACTCGGCTGTCTGGGAGTGAGCGATGAGGACATTGCTCAGGACTATGGCATGTCTTATGTAAGTAAACAATTGTGTGCATGCAATAAGTGACTAACTGTCTTATTTAATTGTAGCCCAATAGCTTGTGAGAAAGCCTCTTTGATCATGGATTGAAATCTAACAAACACATAGTTTAAAAGATCTTTCAAAGAGCTACTGAATGCATACTTCGGTTTTGAAATTGGACAATTTGAACAAAAGTTATAGTCCTCTAAAGAAAACTGCCAAAACAGCTCATTTTGAAAAACCTAAGGCCTTGCATTTTGTCAAAATTGACCAGTCATAAAATTACAATAAATACCAGTCAAAACTCAAGGATGCAGCCTGTGTTTTGACCGGTCTGTAAACGTTAGTTGTTGGTCTGTCTACTATAATTATAAGTTATAAGATGTGTGCTTATTAATAAAATGATGTGTGTTGCCCATAATTATAGCAATGTTTTACCAGACCATCTCCCTGTAGGCTGGTCTGGGCCCCATACGACAGAGGCTTTACTCTGAGACGTGTGGTCGCTATGGTTTCAAGGAAGCTTTCACGGCAGCTGATGTTGAGACCATGAGAGAAGTGCTTAAGGAGATCAAGAAACGGTATGATTACCCCACACTACCGTCGATGGTACTTAACCACACCCACTTACAGGTACGGCAGTGTGGCTGGCTATCTAGAGGCAGCTGGGTTTGGAGCCAGTGAACAAGAGGCCCTCAAGAACACTCTGTTAGAATAGTACGTTGATGTGTTTATTTTATGACCTCAGTTTTATCAGGAATAATGTTCCTGGTTTTATTAGTGTGCATTCTCAGATTTATAATAAATTTTTTGTAGAGTTACTACAAGCAATCGAGTGAATCCATAATACATGTGGATCTGCATTCATTATTATGCAGTATACAAGTACATATCAGTGTGTTTGTTTCTCTAACTGGTGTCCTATCCAGTAGGTGTGTAGTGTGTCTGTCATCAGGCTGTCCTGAGTGGCTGCATCACCACGATGACGTAGAATGAATGCATTAAATGTAGATGCAGGCGAGGCTACAAATTTATTGGCTTTTTCACAAATACACTGCTCGTGCAGTCCCAGGAAGTCCATTTGAAGGGTCTTTCGCATATTGCTAAAGTTCAATTCCGTAAAGTTTGTTGAAAATTTAAGTTCAAAGCCTGCATTTAGAAATGATTGAAACCATTCAATATCCACATCGTTTGTAGCTACGTACACTGGAGTGGATTTAGAGAAATTTCGTTCAATCATTTGGTCAATCCAGAATGTGGGTGGTAGTTTTCTAGCCATGTGGTCTATTCTCCGTACTTGTATTGCGTTGTACTTGTAGAATCCTCCTAGTTGTGCAGACACTTTCTCCACCACTGACCAGATGTCACTGTTGTATTGTACATGATCTATTACCCACTCCTGTGCCACTAGCGCTCTCTCATACGCTGAGAATCGAATCTGAATTCCAAACAAAGTACCTTTCTCGAAATAGAGCATCTCTGATGGGTCATTCTCTAAATCTGTGACAAAACGTACAATGGGTGAGTTACTCCCCTCCCCACGGGCTTGTTCCTCTGGGCACTTCTCTCTCCACACTTTTCCGAGAGAAGAAAACTTTTGCCGTGCAAATAGTGCGACTTCTTCTGTATGTTCAGGCACTCTGTCCATCCAATAGCCCCAGCCTCCACTATGACACACATTACGCCAGGTCAAGTGCGAGAAATCAGATAAAAACTGATTATGTGCTGTTTTCACTTCAACCACTCGAACCAGCTCCCTCATTAAACTGAGATCCATGAACGAAGAAAGTGGTAATAGATCCTCCCTCTCCATCAGATTGTAGCCCAGGTAACCATGGTGTAGATGGTGCTCGGCCTTGATTTTGTTACCAAGAGCGTGTGGAGCCAGTGGGTGTACTACTAGTGTACGATTGAGCAGCTTTGCAAGCACTAATGCATTCTCTAGAGCAATCCTCTGGTTGTTCCAGCCATTACCAGGTGGCTGGTAGGACAAGTACCTGCTCACAGTCGATGCTTGATAACTTGATAGTGAGTTATGGTACTTTATGGGGGCGTTTCTTGCTGGCTGCTTTTGGGAGGAGAGTGTAGACTGCTCAGCACTGTTCACATTGCACTCACATCTTGTAAAGTGAACATCCACTCCTCTGAAATATAGACCTGCTATCATGAAGAATGTTAGCAAAGATAAGAGTCCAAGAACTTTAGCTTGTCCCTTCATTTCAGCTTGCTGTCTGTGTAGTTTTTCTGCAAAAATTGAGCCACTCCCCCTTTTCAGGTCCACGTGGCTGGCTGGGCTGTGCATGATACGATGTCCATGGCAAAAAGTACCATGAGTTCTTCTATTTCGCGTCTCCTTAGGAGCAGATGCTTCCACGGCCATGCTGTGTGGAGCAAAGACAAGCCTCTGTTCAGAGAAGAGAAGTCGCCTAACCAGTGGCACAGAAATTCAGCTGGTTCAAGCTCTGCTAAGCCAAGGAAGAAGGACTCTTACTCCACTAAATTTGATATCAAAAATCCCAAACTAGCCATGAAAAAAATAGTAGAAGAGAAGTCGCCTAACCAGTGGTACAGAAATTCAGCTGGTTCAAGCTCTGCTAAGCCAAGGAAGAAGGACTCTTACTCCACTAAATTTGATATCAAAAACCCCAAACTAGCCACGAAAAAAATAGTAGATGTACCAGAAAAAGAAAAAGTCAATATCCGTTTAAAAAAGCAACCCAGGAGAACTCATGTAAAAATCGATGAAGTTGCAGCTGAGAAAATGGTTCTGTATAAAGATAGTGAGTTGCATGCATGATTATAGATATTCTAGCATGTTTTGTTTCCTCTCTATAGATGATATCGTGGCTCTCAACAAGCCAAGTGGTATTGCGGTCCACAGTGGTCCCAAGATGAGCAATGATCTCTCTTGCTACCTCGATTTCTGGCAGTACGGTGCAGACCAGCCTCCCGAGCTAGCTCATAGACTGGACAAGTAAGTTGTAACCTGTGTAAAAATTGAGCTACTGTTATTTTGACAGCTCATCTTGAAAGGCCCATAACTTGAGTTTTGGAGAAAAAAGTTTAGAGTGACCGATTTCAAAGCATTTGGTTTTTGATAGCCCCTTCAGGTGGTGTGTTTAATTTGTGTGTGTATGTCCTTTTTGCTCTGTGTTCTTCATCAGTCATGTCTAGCTAGTTGTGGTCAGTGGAATTTACTGTGTAACTCTGGCTAAGCGACAAAATTTCCTAGTAGCGACAATTGAAATGTTTTGTTGTTTAGGGACACTTCAGGAGTGCTCCTGTTGACTCGTCACAAAGAGGCAGCCAAGAAACTGGCTCAGTTGTTTAAAGAGCGGGAGATTGTCAAGAAATACTGGTAAGAGTTATTCTTTATAACACTGAAAGTTAAATTGATATTTGAGTTGAGCCCTCAACTAAACTTGGCCATACCGTAAGCAATTTTTCTGTAAATTGCCTTTTGGTTTAACAGCTCTTCTAAACATTACCTCAAAAATGAGGCTATTGCCTACCAGTTAAATGTTAGCTGCACTTTGAACCACTTTTTGTCTACTTCCTGAGCTCAACTCAAATCATCTTAGTGGTTTCTGCAGGGCAATTGCAGTGAGTGTACCAGAACACCTAGAAGGTGAGTCCTGCACTAGTACGTGCATCCCAATTATTGGTGATTAAAATTAATGCTGTCACTAGCTCTTGAGAACCATTCCTCAGAGTCCAATACTGAAGGAATATGTAAACGCACTGTAGCTCTTAATTACACTCCCTCTTTATACACTGTTTTTCATAGGTGGTTAGCTAGCATTCGTGTACATTTACTACTAGGAATCTTTAATTTCCTCAATCACTAACTCTCAGGTGTTGTACAGATCCCACTGAGCACCAGAAACATTGCTACCAACGGAAACATGACTAGAGTATGTAGTAAACAATGTGGCTATTTGTAGCACAGTGCTATTTTCCTACAGGTTGTTCTAAGAACTGATAAAATATTTGCCTACACCACTGCAACTGTGGGTAAGACGTTGCCTGGTGGAGTGGCCATGGCAGAAACACAATACGTTGTACTGGGCGTGAGCTCACTGGCTCCCAAGAGATGCTGTCTGATGGAGGTCACTCCTATCACAGGTTAGTGGGTTTGATACTACCAGGAGCATTTCGTACAACCAACCCTCCCTCCCTCACATCACGCGTGTATAGTACAGTGTGACTGTATCATCTACTAATGCAGTGTTTTGACCATACTAGGCCCAAGGGTGGTTAGTAGAAAATCACTTTAACCCTAACACTGATTAGTTACTTGATGCAGTCTGTGCAGCAATCCCCTATGTGTTAGTCCATAGATATACGAGGAGAGGGATTGGCAACGGAAGCGGTTCATGTGATCATTTTAACGTTGGCAGCATGGAAAAAACGGAACCATGCTTGATGCGCTTGCTTTGGCCCCTTTTTAGAGGGGCTCATTCATTAATAAGACACGTGTAGTGATTTTACTTTGATATGTATTCATTTACATGGACTATATAAATCATAAAATTCGTTTCTAGAATTGTTCATGATCTTATAAAGAGGTATTTAGTGATCGGGAGGCTACAAAGATGGAAAGAAAGCGTAGCATTCCAATCACGTAGGTGCATCACGGATAGTTTCTACATTGAGCTTCCGTTGCCAATCCCTCTCCTCTTATATCTATGGTTAGTCTAGTAATGGAGTTATCCTCTACTGTACCTGTACTAAGTTGTAGGCCCAAGTGGTTAATCAGAAGCACTCTCACACCAGCAATACATCGTATTTATTCTACGGCTTGATCTACTAGTGTAAGTTAGCTGTGAACCCAACTTTAAGCAGTGGTAATATTACATGTTATTACGGCATTAGGTTCAGTTATTAGCTTGTTATAATCAAGTATTACCCGGACTTATATGTTAGGGGTAGGGGATAAAAGAAAAACAATAAATCAAGTTTTGGCAGCAGCTACGAGTTAGATTAGTGGTTGTGCTGCCTAGATGTGGAGCTAAGAGTTACTAGGTTTGATCCACACTCGTTACCTCTTTTCTTTTTCAAGACGCATGCGCAAGTAAAGGATAGTCAAACTTACTATTCCGTTTTTACACGGATTTGTAACCTATCATATGAACCCGGTAGGGTTCATATATAGAATTGGCAGGATGTGCAGTGTACAGCAGGAATCACGGGCGTTTTCAAGCGATCGTAACTCAGCAGCAGAAGACTCGTACCGATACCTTCAGCAAGCTTGCGACAGGCCCTGTGTAATATACTGATAATAACAGCTAATAACTTCTAGGTAATAGCCCGGAAATAATAATATCAATGCATGTTTATACAGGGTTCAAGCACCAGATACGAGTGCACCTGGCTGACGGTCTCTGTTGTCCTATACTAGGAGACCACAAGTTTGCCGGCCCTGTTCTGAGAGCCTCCACGCACCTCAAGAAGAAAGTGGAGGCCATTAGTAAGACAAGTCATCTGCACCTACATGCTAGGGAGATTGCCATTCCCGGGTACTTGGCGTCAACGGGGAAACCCCTTGTGATAAAGGCTCCACCCCCAGGATACTTTGTAAAAACTGCTACAGAACAAGGCTTGTCCTAAATACTGCCATTTCATTGCTTTTGTCATAAAACTGTAATTCAATTTAAACATAATTATTAAAAAATCAATAGAGAAAAAGACCAAAAGTCATTAGTGAGAATTTGAACAAGCTATAATTGTACAGTTAGCTAAGTGTTTGAGAATTGATTGAACGGGTTAGGTGTGTGTGGGAGGAGTGAGGGGCCAGGGCCAGGGCCAGGGGGCTCTTGGCTATGGTGCTTCTTTTTCTTCTTCTCTCTCTTTTCTCCCTTCTCCCTTTTGCGTTTCTCCTTCTTAGACTGTGGAAAATGAGAGGAAAAGTTTTAAACATCCAGAGTAACTATGTATGTATAGCAGTAAGGACTGTACTTTTTTGGGCTTTTTGCTTGTGAAAGGGTCCAGCAGACCAGGACCAGCAATGAGCTGAGTGGGGGCAGCCACTGTGTGTGTGGGGGGGGGGGGGGAAGAAATACATTATACGTACTGTAAATATCTCATATTTGTATACATGTACTGTGACACCTGGCTTATGGTGCTTGATCTCGCTTGATCTCGAGTGTCCTTTACTCAGAGGTTCCACTGTCAGTATGTTGTATGTAGTACATACAACATACTGACAGTGGAACCTTTACTCAGAGTAAAGGACACTCGAGATCAACATACTGACAGTGGAACCTCTGAGTAA
>VSKX01096593.1_pt1 | contig 11031 bp, 4 predicted proteins | sample 4799481 | NCBI WGS metagenome assembly VSKX01 (sample SAMN12179537, study PRJNA552185) | sponge metagenome | biome: deep-sea hydrothermal plumes; feature: spots directly above weak diffusing fluid; material: sea water; isolation source: sponge from the Swan site of a hydrothermal vent ...
GAAGCTGCTAAAAGAAGGGCCGCCCAAAAGAAGGCTCAAAAACAAGCCTCCTCTCGAGCAGCTCAGAAGAAAACTGTTTCTTCTGCCACTCCAGTAACGGATGAAGAAGAGGTTAAGTCTAAACTGGCTAATGGTGGTGCGTCACCTGCTGTTGCCGTGGGCAATGGTTTGAGGAGTGGGCTGGCGGACATGAAGATCACCACTCATAGGTCATGTACAGGTAATAATTATGGTGACCTCGTGTCAATAACAATAGCCGCTTCCTGCTTCCTGTTCTAGCTTTGAATGGCCGTATAACTCAACTCTTAGCAATAATTTCTCTTTCGGCAACATTAAATAGTCGGCAACATTAAATAGTCAGCAACTTTTGCCAATGCTGTAAAATGAGCCAATGACATAGCGTGATGTTGCTCAATAGCTAGCATTCCGTAGAACCCTAACCCACACCTGTAATGTGGTCAAGCCTTTCTGGGACAGTTGGCATTGAAACCGACCATAATTTAATAAGATATATCACACATCAATAGTGGCTTGTCTCAAATAGTGGCCTCACTCTAATAATAGTGGGTTGGGTGATCGAGCACTGTTTATAATAATGCTATAATAATGTATGCACATTTTCACATACAGTGTGTACATACGCACATGTACTGTATGTACAGTGTGTACATACACACACATGTACACTGTACATACGCACACATGTACTGTATGTATAGCCAATAGGACTCTTATAGGATGCACATGTACTGTATGTATAGCCAATAGGACTCTTATAGGATGCACATGTACTGTATGTATAGCCAATAGGACTCTTATAGGATAAATTTGATAATATGACCCCCCCCTCCCCCCCCCCGGCAGGTGTGTTGGCGTCCCATCCTGCCTCTAGAGATGTGCATATCCATGACTTCTCCATGACGTTCCATGGTGTCGAATTGATCAGTGATACGCAGCTGGAACTCAACTGTGGCCGACGCTACGGACTGCTGGGACTAAACGGCAGCGGTGAGACAGTGTAGTGAAACAATATAGGGTCAATATAAGCACATGAGCCCAGTTAAGAATATGACGCTGGAACCGACGTAATGTCTGTAGCGTGGGGAAATTCTTAAACCTAGTTCACGATATGCCGATAGACGCTCGTTTCGTAACGTAACGTACGAAACGCTAGATTAGACTCAGGTTCTAATCGGACGGTAGCTTATGATACCATACGAAACGAAAGACTATCGTCATATCCTGAACCAGCCTTTAATTAGAACCTAGGTCAAATCGAGCGTTTTAAACGTTACGTAAGCTCTAGCGTCGTATTTTGAACTATAGGCTTTACAGTAATTAATGCATGGATGCGTATTTCTTCAAGTTGACAATGCGTAACGGTATGCAGTCATCCACATGAATGAACTCACTATGTAGTTCGATTCTAAAGCCTGATTCACGATATGACGATAGACACTCGTTTCATAAGCTATCGTACGGTTAGAATCAGGTTCTAATCGGACGGTAAGCTTACGATACCATACGAAACGAAGGACTATCGTCATATCGTGAACCAGCCTTAACTCAGGTTATAAGCTCTCAATTTAGCTGCCGAAACATGAGCTTAGCATTTACTTTTAAGAGCTTTTAACAGACTATAACTTTGTACAATATAATAATTATATGCTATAATTGTCAATCCGTATCACTGTTTTTTGTCGTTGCCCCAGGCAAGTCCACTCTCCTGGGGGCCATTTCAGACAGGGAAATCCCCATCCCCGACCACTTTGACATCTTCCACCTGTCGGAGGAGATGCCAGTCAGCGACCAGACTCCGCTCGAGTGTGTCATGGAGGTGGACGAAGAAAGGTCGAGATAACTGGAGCATTATAATGAGTGTTTCTTGTCAAGTATCTTCCAAAGTAGTAATGTAACATTAATGTTTATCTAAGTTCAGTGTTTATTGTACATGCAAAGCTTTATACTATAAATCGATAAATAAATTTAGTGTACACGTATGAATTAGATAGTATTGCCTGTCCCCAGATTGCGACTGGAGCATGAGGCTGAGAGACTGACCAAGACTGGTGACATGGACAGTGACATTCTCATGGATATCTACGAGCGGCTGGACGAACTGGATGCTGCTACCGCGGAGACCAAGGCTGCTCGTATCCTACACGGACTGGGTGAGTGAGTCATGTTACAAACACTTACCAAAGTTAAGATTATGTACTTGGAGAGGGGAGGGATAGGTGTCTACGAGGAGGGGGGGGGGGGAGGGGAGGGATAGCTGTCTACGAGGAAGGGGGTATGAGCGCGTGTCAGTGTATATACATGTAAATGTTTTACTGTGCTCAAGGGAGGGGAGCACCTACTAAAGACCCTTCTTGCATAATATAGCCGAGAGAGGCCGGATTTTGGGGCAGTTAAGCATGTTCCGATGGCCATAACTTGAGTTGGGATCGTCCAATTGCAATACTTTTAGGTTTTTTTGAGGCCCTCTTTCAAATGATGCATAAGATCAAAGGTTAATTTTTAGCCCATTTTTGGCAAAAACCATGGACTGTAAGTGGGTGATTTTATCAAAAATGGGCCATTTAAAATAAAACGAATTGAACATACCATCTGATAGAGTTTTTTCTGGTCTTTCAGAAAATCCTAATATCTTTGAGCTCAGAGCACCAGAACAAAAGTTATGAACTATTTATCGAACAATATCCTGCATGGATGCAGCATTGCTATATACACGCAGGACATTGTATGTATAACACCCTCAGGTTTCAAAGCTGCCATGCAACAGCAGAAGTGTCGTGATTTCTCCGGTGGGTGGAGAATGCGAATATCGCTGGCAAGAGCTTTGTTTGTTCGTCCCACTATCCTGTTATTGGACGAGCCCACTAATCATCTCGACCTAGAAGCATGCGTCTGGCTAGAAGAAGAACTAAAGAAGTGAGTCATGCATGCTTTACAATAGTTTTTTAGCCCCATGATATGTATCTTTAAGTTCTGCAACCCTTTTTGGTAACAGCTAGCTTGTGAGAAATTAATTACGTGTAATTAAGATGACACATGGATGTAATTGTTATGTGTGCACGTAATAGCATTTTTCCTATAGCGTTTTCAAGTCTTGCGATGCGATGTACCATAATTATTATTGTGAACTTGATGTTAGCTATAGTACGTAGCTACTCTACGTATATCCTCAATTAGTTTGCACGTGGTCTATTAATTTCGTTTCTGTCATTCTGCGCGTTGTATTTGAAGGCGCGTTCTATTCGAGGGCGCGTATTATACGTATTTTCACAGGAAGCTCAACTTCGTTAAATTGGATAAATATTTTTGAACAGGAAGTAAATTATTGCCAGGGCTGCTGCTAACAATAGCTAAAGCTAGCTAGAACGCTACAAGTACAAGCAGTCAGTCAGTCATCATCTATAACGTTCTCATAATCCTCATCGCTGACGTCCATGAAAGGATCATGGTTACTCAGCAGTGCCAGAAGATGAAGCCATCTTAGCTAAAATTAGTTTTGCATGTACATGTATAGTTACTGATTTATGCACTTTGTTACCAATTACTGCGCACTGTATAAGAGGGTGCGTTTTTATTTCATTCAGACTTACAATTTTGCGCGTTCTGTTAGAGGGGTGCGAACTAATCGAGGAAATAAAATGATGGTAAATATGTATATACATGCGTGTGCATGTGTGCATGCGTGCGCACGTGCATGTGTGCATACGTGCATCTCTGTATTTCCCTAACGTATAGCACAACATCAAAACAAATGCATTCACTTTCAAGTCATTAACTGTGTGCTTGCTGCTATTGATATTATGTGAAAGTATTAATACTGTTCTTGGGACTAGCTTATAATATTTTGTTTTTATAACGAGTCACTGCCCGTGCTTATCGACAATCAACAATATTTCAAGCAAGAATCGTTTTCAATTCTCAATAAGGTCTATAGCTGAATCTTAGAGCCAGTGTCGCTTGTTTCTAGACACGTATATATAATTATACAGTTAGTAAAAAGTGGTCAAAATGAGCTGTTGTGCTTTAGCTCGACTGCTTAGTTCTCTACTGCTCTTGAATCTGGTAGATGCTACAACTGTAACGTGTATTGTTGAGTCACGGACGCCTTCCAATTTGACAACAAGTTGTTCAAACGTTCTCGAATCTTTAAACAGTGTTGATACAAGATTGTCAAACCACCAACTTCGTTTATCGAATGGTGAACATATTCTGGAGAGAGTATTAATTTTTAAACGGGTTAGAGATATTTCAATAATTGGAGAGAACCGGACAACGATCAACTGCACAGGAGGGAATGCAGGAATCGGGTTTCTACAGTCTCAAAATATTAGGCTGGAGGGCCTTGTTATCAATGGCTGTGGTGCGCTATTCAACAGTACTAGCACCAACTTGTCCGACAGCATTGACGTGAAAACCATGGTGTACCGTTCGGCTGTATATTTCGAAGGCTGCTTCAATGTAGCTTTTGATGGTGTGCATGTGCAGTACAGTTCGGGTGGAGGTGTGTCTGTGTATAACACTATTGGCGTCATACGTGTCATACAGTCTCGTTTCCAGTGTAACGGTAGAGATGAGGGGGAGGAGTTTCCGATAAGTGGTGGCATGTATGTCGAGTTTTCTCTATGTGATCCTGGAGTATTATATAAGGATTGTAATTCGTCAAGCAATAATCGTGTGAATGCTCAGTACGAATTTCAAGATTGTCATTTTGCGTCGAATATTGCTCAAACTATAAATTCAAACAAAGGTAGTTTTGTTAAGCTTATTGGTCCGCACAGTCAACACAACCAACAAACCCTCGGAAGGGGCGGAGGGTTGGCTCTCAATTTTATTGGTCCAGCACAAAATATCTCGATAAATATTGCTAATTGTACTTTCGAAAACAATTCTGCGATTTCCGGAGGTGGTTTATTTTTGTCATTTAAAGGTAGAGCCTCTGATATTCGTATTTTGGTCGAAGACTCTGTTTTTAGTAGCAATATAGCTTATTTTAGTGGGGCTGGCATTTCTTATCGGATCATTTCAAATACTGTTTGTAGTACTAAAGTAAGCTTGCATAATTGTAAAATATCGAACAATTTTGCTGAAAATGGTGGCGGTCTAATTTTGCTGTATAATCATTTAACGGCCAGCGAAAACAGACAAAATACTTTGTTGATCGATTCGTCGCGTTTTGTTGAAAATTCGGCCAAATACGGCTCAGCTGTCGACGCAATACTCTACGCCCCCTCAGGCTACAGTGGACCACACCCTGTTTTCAAAAACTGTCTATTCAAGGCAAACCAGGTCAGTTTAACAAAGCTACTGGACACGGAGAGCACATTGACGCAGAGTTTTTACGGTACGGGCACTTTCACCGTGAGCCAGCTGCCGGTGGATTTCAATCAATCCGTGACTTTCGAGGAGAACATTGGCACTCCCCTCTGGGGAGTTTCCAGTAGATTAGCATTTAATTCTCCCATGGAGGCGAGTTTTATCGGCAATGTTGGCATGGAGGGTGGCGCCATTGGGCTTGTAAGTTTCTCCGTTTTGTACTTTCACAACGATGTCAGTTTTAAGTTCATACGAAATACAGCTTATCACCACGGAAGTGCGATATACTCATTCCAGTACGGCAAGCAACAGTTGCTAGGGGCGGCTCTACAATGCCCTCTACAGTATCTAAGCAGCGCAAGCATGGATGATAGAAACGTCTCATTTTATTTCGAAGACAACTGTTTGTTCAATTCATACATGAATAAACCTCAATACGGTAAAAGCATCTATATGACCTCCATCGAACCGTGCGTATTTCTATGTCAAGGTAACCTCGGAATCAAATTAACTGTACAAAATATGTTTTCGTGCCTTGGCAAATTAGTTTTCAACTCGTCTGCGAATGTTTCAATCAACGAAGAGGTATCGACTTCGGGTCGAATGTTTAAAGTGGAAGACAACTACACATTCACTACGTTGTACCTAGTGCCTGGAAAGGTGTTTGACTTGCCCGTTACTGTCATTAACGACTTAGGTCTCCCCTTACCATTCAAAAGTTATTATGCTAGAATCGAAGGCCAGCGCAGCGAAATTATCATCGATCGTGTCTACAGATCGAATACCCACCAGACACTAAAAGTTTACGGTCCTGTTGGAGCCAACGATACTGTAGTTTTTGAGAGCTCCGGTCAATATCGTTTCGTGCTACGCATGAGGATCGAGTTGCTCCCATGTCCACCCGGTTTCTATGCCGATCGTCTACAGGTAACGGAGCGTGGTGTAAAAAAATTGCACTTGAGCTGTACCTGTAATTGGAACAACACGTCACATTCCGTATACCAGGGTGTCAGTTGCAACAGCGCAGCTTTCGAAGCCCAGGTTCGACACATTTACTGGATTGGCTACGTATCGGAATACGTCATCATACCTGAGCACCTTTTTACCGGACTGTGTCCACAAGGTTTTTGCTATAGTGCCCTAGACATCGCTCCTCTTCATAAGCTACCGAGCAATGCATCTTTTGAAGGTTTAAACGAGAAGGTGTGTGGTCCGAATCGTCGTGGGATACTTTGTGGGGAGTGTGCGGAGAACTACACAGTGTATTATCATTCGGTACATTTCAAATGTGCACCGGACGATCTCTGCAACATCGGCTTTCTGTTTTTCTTGCTCTCCGAGATCTTACCATTGACAGTTATGTTTCTAGTGATTGTACTTTCGAATGTTAATTTCTCTTCGGGCGCTTTAAACGGTTTCATACTATTTGCACAAGTTTTGGATTCACTTTCTATCGGTGCGTACGGAATGCTCGAATTTCAGCTTATTAAGTCACGTCCATTTTATTACATGACACTCTTGTATCGGTTTATTTATAGGGTTCTAAATTTAGACTTTTTCACCGAAGATGAATTGTCGTTTTGTCTATGGAGAGGAGCCACAACTTTGGGCATACTAACGTTTAAATTTGTCACAATTTTTTATGCTTTTTTGCTCGTTTTGGTATCGATTTTAATCGTCAATAAGTGTAAATTTAAAATCAAGTGTTTTCGCTCGCTGAGAATTGCTACGATTCAGTCCTACATCATTCACGGTCTATCGGCTTTTCTGATCACATGCTATATCAAGTGTGCGCAGGTGGCATTTCATATACTCATTCCCGGGAGGTTGGCGGGAATGCCCGTCACAGCGCCCAATCATAATCCTCATATCAAGGTAGTCTTTTTCAGCGGTAACGTTGGCTACTTGTCTTCGGCGCACTGGCCCTATGCTCTCCCGGCTTGTATAGTAGTTTTAATCGTTTGCCTCCCGCCTCCTTTTCTCCTTCTTTGGTACCCCCTCGGCCGTCAAGGAATTGCCAAGGTCATTATGAAATGTAGCAAGTATAGTTATCGACTTAGAAACGGGGGGTGCTCTTGTCGTGGTGTGGGTGTGGTCGATAAGATGAAGCCGCTACTCGATTCGTTTCAGAGCTGCTATAAAGACAATTGCCGCTATTTTGCCGGGCTGCAATTTGTGTATCGAGTGATCATACTGTGCACTTTCAATTTTACCGAAACCCCGTTAATTTTCTACACGATTGTGGAGTTTGAGATATTGGTGATGCTGGTTGTGCACGTGATTTTCTGGCCTTATCGTGAAACGTGGCACAACATTATGGATACACTGATCTACGTTAACATTGTTCTGGTCAACGGTTTCACAATGTTTATTTATTCGTCATCTGTGAATTTCTCGTCCACTCTTGTGTACGAGGCGGGCGTTATTCAGACTATACTGATTTATCTGCCGCTAGTGTACATTATTGGGTACACGACGATGACGGTGTGCAGGGTGATCAAGCCGAAGGTTATAAAGATCAAGAAGAGGACTACGACAGCACTGGACGATGGTTTCCCGGCAAGATTGATTCAAAACAGTTACGAGTCGTCATATAGACTGGACGAAATGTAGTTAGGTTACGTAGATATACATACGCACGTAGGTGTGATTATAAGAATGTATTTGTGAAACATGTAGCTTTGATTTCATGTAATTCTATTGCTGAAATCTTAGGAAACTTTATTTTTCCTTTCTATTTAGCTCTTGTCAACTGGCAACTTTGTGTCATTTTTTTTAACTGCATGGTAAAAGCCAAACTTATGTCTCGTAATTCATGATTAATTCAAGTCAATTACATAGACTAGTCAATACTAGTTGTAATTATTGGCTTGATAGAACTATGTTATTTTTTATGGTTGAAAAAAGTATATTTAACATGGAAAATTAAGATCCAGATCCGTGTACATTAAACCGCCTTGATAGCATTCAGAATGGGGGCATTCAGAACCGAGGGAAAAGGTTGACTTTTATTTAATTCATGTGATATATCGACATAAAACTAACACCAAAAGTCAAATTACATTGTGTACAAAGGTCTTGTGTAGTTATTCCTATAATTATAGTGTGCTCATTGAACAACAGACAACAGCTGTTACTTAATTCATGCCCTAGCCCTGAGACTTGATTCTTATCTGTCTTAATTGTCTGCACACAGTGCATACCTTATCATGTTGGTAGACCAGGCTTTCAGTTTGTGGCGAGACAAGAAGACTCAGTTATGAAAGAACCAGGTACTTTCCCAGGGATAAAAAAAAACAGGTTTAGTTTCCCACGGATAAAAAACCAGGTATAGTTTCCCAGGGAAAGAACTGTTCTTATCAGTGCATGCACAGTGGCTATATATAGCTAGGTTGTTTCACTGAAGAAGTCAGACTCTTCCAACTATAGCTCTTGGTAATGCTTTCAAAAATGAGTCTTCTAATAAATGCTCTTGTCCTTCTTTCGATTGTCACCCTGGCTATGGGCCACAGCTGTACGTGTTCGTCAAGCGTGGTTGTCATGACTAAAGAAGACCTGGCTCAAGAAATTCAAAGCCAACTGGCTACGACGAAGGCTCCAACTTCCGCTCTAACTTCAGGATCAGGATCAGGATCAGGTTGTGTTATAAACACAACCAAGGTCACAGACGAACTTTACAAGCGAATCGTGAAACTCGACAAAGAAGAATTGAGTGATTTGCAAGAAGCTCTGAACTGTCCTAGCAACACGTACTACGCATCCTGCCGAGAAATTCTCGAGCACGACAATGCCAGTCCGTCAGGTTATTACTGGCTGCTAAGTTCGGACGTTTCTGCCGAGAAAGTTTATTGTGATATGGACATAATTTGTGGAAACGTAAGAGGGTGGATGCGAATAGCAAAACTCGATATAACCGATTCGGACGATAATTGCCCTGATGGATTTTATCAAGCTGAACACAACAACAGGTCCCTTTGTGCAGCAACTAGCCCCCATCCAGGTTGTGTAGGCTCTGAAACCTACTCGACACGTGGCATTCAATACAATGACATTTGCGGTAAGATTATAGCATACCAGCAAGGATATACAGATGGTATTCATTACACTTATAGTGGCGTTAATGGCAATTACCTCGATGGAATTAGTCTGACTCATCGTCCTCCCAATTCTAATATTAGACGGACTCATATTTGGAGCTTTATAGCTGCTGTAGATGAAAATGGACAAAATGGTCAGTGCCCCTGTACCAATCGAAACAGTAATCGAGCGAGGGCTCCAGCACGTGACGTCGGTTTGAACTATTTTTGTGACACCGGTGTCAAGGAGTACAAGGAATACTATGATGACATCCGAGTTTTTACCGATAATCCACTATGGGATGGAGCTGGTTGCGGTCCAACGAACGACTGCTGTACTTTCAACACTCCTCCGTGGTTTTACAGACACTTGCACTACAGCACAACAGATGACATAGAAATGAGACTCTGCAGAAATAGTGGTCCACTAACGGAGAACATTTTGATTGAAAAGATTGATCTGTTCATTCGGTAAATGTATTTTGTATAGCTAGCTGGTGATAATATAATAGAAGTTGCTAGTAGTGTATAATTATAGATTTGTTTATACAATCTGAATTGACGTTTAATGACCAAAAGTATTCGACAAACCTGCGCATGAGAAGCCATGCGCTTATTTATTATTGTCTTATACACATGCTATGCAACACACTAAAGTCAAATTGATTGCTTTTTTTTGTTTTGTCACAGCGAGTATGCAAAACTTTGTTTGCTAATTGTCTTGAAAATTGTAGACACAAACAACCAATAGCTCACAATAGCATTTTTGTATCGGCTTAATAATGCAACTATAAATTGTTCGACATAAGTTCATACACACTCTGTATATTCTAACGTACATAAAGATCGACTTTCTCCAGTAGCACATCTTCATTAATGACTACCTCATCTCTGCACAGTCTCATATCAACACTGTTGCTCGTGCTTGCTCCTAGCCTCTTGTAGAACCATGGTGGGTTTTGGAACGTACAACAATTACTGATTGAACCACACCCAGCACCATCCCATAATGGGTCGCCAGGATAAAAAGTATATTGGTATACATGCCTACTGCCAGAATCGCAAAAGTAGTCATTCCCTACAAAACTTGCTGGTGAAGAACCAGGGCTATTTCTGTTACTACATTCACACCTGCCGTACGGATCTTGTCCTGTTTCATCCAATGCTGCTATGAATGTCCAGATGTGTTGTCGAGGGCTGCTGTGTGTGATGCTAACTCCGTCAATATAATATCCATCTATGCCTACTCCTTTATCTCGTGGACCATCTGTTGAACCGAATTGATAACCAATCACTTTACCGCACACTTCGCTGTAAGCAACACCGTTCGCTTGATACTGTACTTCTGAGCAGCCTCCCGCAGTCTCTCTTCTAGCACAGAGATTCTTTCCGTGTTGTGTGTTCAGATGCAATGGGTGAGGACATTGATGTGGGTTTTTAGTAGTATCTAGTTGAACCACTTTCATCCAGCCTCCAGTGATCCCTCCGCACGTCCTGGTCATGTCACAGAAGACCTCGATAACAACTCCATTAGAAGCTGTCAACCAATAGTGGTCCGACACACTGTCTTTGTTTTGTCTGAGGATTTCTTTGCAAGAGGTGGCGGGGTGATCAGGGGAAACCC
>VSKX01016610.1_pt1 | contig 11025 bp, 5 predicted proteins | sample 4799481 | NCBI WGS metagenome assembly VSKX01 (sample SAMN12179537, study PRJNA552185) | sponge metagenome | biome: deep-sea hydrothermal plumes; feature: spots directly above weak diffusing fluid; material: sea water; isolation source: sponge from the Swan site of a hydrothermal vent ...
CAAGCGTAGCAATGATCTATGAAAAAAGTTAGCCTCGTAGTTTACCGTATTTATTCTGAAACAACATAGACCCTCATTAGCGACCTGATTGGCAAAGGTCAACAGCTTCGTACCTCCTCTGCACGAATGCCAGATAGTAGTGTTACCTAACCCTCCGTGCACCGAGGGTTAGCCACGCCTAACTACCTAACAATCAGGACTGTCCCGACGAAATTGGGACATTTAGCAACTATGTATCTGCGACTTTATAATAAGCTTAGACTCCAGCCTGATAACACACTACAACAACTTGCAAAATGAACCATGAAATGCACTAGTACTTCAAGCCTTTGTAACAGCCTTGGGAAAAAGTGGACAAAATGCTGCGCTAAAAAGGCAAGCCTTAACATCAGTCTGATACCCTGCCACCACTCCACAAGTCATGCATTTCAGGGGTCCATCTTGCCAGTTGTACACCGTAGACTCTGGTTGTTTAGCGCATGCGCCTATGAACCTCACCTACAAGTAACTGCTTAACAGGTAGTGTGCACTTAATAAAGAGTGGCATTGCATTAGCCACGCCCAGTAAATTGAAACTCGTGCGTGATGTGCATGTGACAGCCAAACCTGTGATTCAAAATTGAACGTCAAGAAGACAGTGTAGAAGTAGAGAAGATGACAAGCGTCCCAGTGTAAGAGGAGTCTATTTTCTTCACGAAAGTGTGACCAGAGCATGCGCTTAAAATGAACCATGCGTTGTAGCTTTTATCCATTGCGATGGATTTTGGCCAATCGTAAACAGATCATTTGAAAGGCCTTCTCGAGAGTGCATACTTTACTTTTGAGAAATAGAATCTATGCACTTATATTAAAACATGCGCTTAAGTGATAAGGTGCGCTAAATAACCAAGAGTCTACGGTAGTATGATGCAAAACCAATTTCGGTCGAGAGTAAAAGAAATGAATTGATACTTTATTTGAATGTAATAAGGATGTCCTGGGAGTGTGCGTACCAGACACGAGATAGTGCAAGACAACCAGTCGATGGCACAAGCATGCTATATGACACTGCTGTCACATAGTCAGTTGTACACGATTGAGTGATGCGCATTCCTGCCACTCAATATTGGTATTGGGAAAATGTTCCAGTTTACGTCACAGAAGCCTTGTGTGTTTAAGTAGCTGCATTGATGGTGGCTGGATTGGAATGTGTGTGTTAATAATTTCTACTCTTACTTAATCACCATAATTATTGAACCGTGATGAACACCGATCAGAATTATATAACTTTCACATTTCTTTTGCTTCCCCTGCAGACTGGACAGATGTACAACCCCAGTGCTAGGACTGGCTTTCTTCTGCCAGCGTTTCCTAAAGTCGATGACCTCAATTATGCAAAGCCTTTCCCTGTGGAGAAGGTGAGAATGTGCACCTACTGAATGTTCTTGTACAGTATACTCATGTCTAAGTTTAGGTAGTAAAGCACTGCTTCCTCATACCCTTCATATGCCTGATTGAATTTTTTGCTAAATAAGGACATTTTTGCCTAGTGACTATAGCCTTTTCTATTTGCCCACAGTTAACCGACAAGGCAAGCATAACAGTTAATATAGCATTGCCTGTGCTTCTGTTTCGAATGACTGTGGCTAGCAACTAGGCCACAGTGTGATATCAGAATGCTTCGAACCTACGCTGCCAGTAGTACATACAGCACTTTTTTGAGAAGCCTTTTTCCACACTTCCTGGGAAGATTTTATAGTGTGTTTATGAGTACGTGCCAATCATTCTAATGAGTCTCATTCAGAATTTTTGTGGTCAGTAAAACTCAATTGGAACTGGGATAGATGCCAGATCGGTCTCCTTGGAGAATAAGTAGCCTGTTTGTGTGTGCAGTTGACCATGTTATCAAACAGTACATACACACACTGTAACATGATTGCTTCTTTACATTGTAGGTGGAGACATTCCTGCTCATGTACAGAGCTCACTGTCAGAGGATACTGGACTCCGTTGTACGCTCTAACTTTCAAGAGGTAATGCAAGAAGGAAATGTTGTCTTCCTGCAAAATATTGCATTTACGTACACTTACAAGTATTTGTTATCTTCCTGTAAAATTTAGCAATCGTAAATAGATTTGCTTATAATAAGCTAACAATCCTCATGCTTACAGCAGAAACAAAATTATTTGTCATGGTTTCTTCCCCTCGTGCAGATTCAAGATTTCCTCATTCATTTCTGGCAAGGCATGCCCTCTCACATGCTCTCCATTCTCAGCAACCAGACCACAGTGGACTTGGTGGTCGTCTGTGACTTCATCCTCTACTCTGTGAGTGATTAATGAAAATTCTCAGCAAAAAAAACGACTCTAAAACGTATTTGTAAAAGCTCGGTTTATCACTCTGACTATCAGGTGGTTGGTAGTGTGTGGCTTCTGTACTAAAAGTCATCGATGGTGTAATGGTGTAATACATACCACGTAACTGTTATCGTTTAAAACTGTCCATACGTGACAACAGGCGCAGAATGGCTAATGCGTTCAAAGGTCTCGTAATAGGTATTAGGCGAGAACAAAGTTTGATCAAAACTTATTTGTTCCGATTACTCGAAGAGCAAATATTGTGCATGCCTTTGACGACTGTCTCTATAATTGCCACTCAACTTCGATTAGCGCTGCTTTAATTTGACTGGTACCATGGCAATCAAAGCGTGTAAAAAATGTCTTAGAAAAACGGTCTCATTCTTGTAAGAAGCCAACCAATAGTTAGTTCTAGTTAGCAACTTGCCATAATCCACTTTAGGTTTGTTTGTGACTGCACATAACTTGTGGTTAAACCTACTGCAATGCACACACCAACACATGCAAGGGAATGTGTTTAAGCACCCAATTTGCTGGACAACACTCATTGATCTCTTACACACGAGTGCATGTTATGACACATTACAAACTAACTAAATTAACACTCGATACGTATAGCTGTAAATAACAATAGCAAGCAACTTCAAGAAGATAATCTTACAGTCAGCGCCCAATGCAATGAGCAGTTGCATGTCTGTGGTCAATTAGACCACAATACAAATTCAAGTTGCACAGTGGACTGTTGCATGGGTGTTGCTATTGAGGCTAATGTCTACTAATGTCCGACATCTAATTTCTCACATGTGAGGTATGTGTAGGTAGTGAGCCCTGTGCATGGCACACTGTGGCACTGAAATGAGCTCACTGTCAGGTCGTTGTTGATCAGGGCTTTGTAGTCCAGATTAGCAAGAATGAGATAATATTATGTTAAACCTGTCGGCAGTTGTTAAAAATAGAATTTGTTTGTGCGTATAATTATGTTTACAAGCATGCAATTGCATAGGTTTCTATCTATTGGTGTATACGTATACCTTTTATATAGACTGTAAATCTTAATTTTTTGTGGCTTATGTCCTCTGTTCCTCCGTTTTTCAGTTACCATTTTAATGTGTAATAGATTAGCACATAATGTGCAGTACACATCGATGACTCTTTGTCATGTATTATTGCTGCAGGCAATCCGTGAAGTACTTATTCCTGCAACTCTTCAACTATTGTCCGACAGGTACAGTCATTTGCTTATTATTTTCACTTTGTATGCATAATAATTATTATAGTCTGCATTAATGCATGAATGGTCTACCATTTATGATTATACTTTGCTCATCTGTGTGCAGTTTGATGGAGAGCATAGTGAGCTTTTCTCATAGTCTGGTGGACTGGCTGTTTGCTTCTCTGCAAGACCTTCCAGCACCTCTGGGCATTCGCAAAGTGCAAAGTATGTTTCATGCATGCATGCATGTTTACGCAATTATGCATGTTGATTAAGCCCTTGTACTAGTCAACTGTTTCTCTGGCTTTGTTTCCATTTTCATACTCGGAGTCTTTTTTGATGTGATAATTTCATATGCATGTGATTTGTGCCTGCAGCTGCTGAGCTGTTTGGTAAATGTCTGAGAAAAGAGTCATCACTTCTCCAAATGGCAAAGGTAACAACAACAGTCCCTCATAGCATTATAATGTTTGTGATGGCTTCTGTCAATGCATATAGTAGACTTACTGACGTTTGCTCTTATGCAGTAAAATTTGCTCAATTAGCCCCACCCAAGCAATACATGTATTAATATCTGTTCAGTATTGTAATTGAGCTTTATTTTGTACAAGTTTATTCCTATTATATAAATATGGTGCTTTGAAACGTTGTTATACTTCTTGTGTTTTACCCCATGCAGAATGCTCGTACAGTCCTTAGAAGCAGTGAGACTATGACCAGCATCATCAGTAACTGGAGAGTTGTGGATACAGAAACTGTCATATCTCAGGCTAGATACAATGGACAACATCTCTCAGAGCTCTCAATGACGCTGTTTAGAGAATGTGAGCATTGATAAGTCTTTGAACCCTAAGGACTGTACACTCTAAACGTATCACCTTTATGCTGCTTTGTAAACAATATGCACTATAACCTGTCCCATAATTTGTTACATGCAGTTGCAGTGTGCATGAGATCATGAGTGTGTCATGTGTTGTCAATTGCACCCTTAGATTAATAGAATGGTTCCCATGCATGCACTCAAACACACAATTAATAATTATGCCTTTGTGTCGGATGACTAAACAAAAGTGTTGCAAATTGTTACAAGAGTGTTGTTGCTGTTTACAGTTTCCAGAGAGTTGGAACAGATGTTTATCAAGCAGTCAACACAAGAAGTTTACTTTGAGTGGCTAGACAGTGTCATCGAGATAAATGTGAAAGAGGTGAGCACATGATTGTAAACAGATCATGCCATCCTAGGGAGTTAGAGCTATAGCTAATCCTCTGAAGAATATCTAAAAATGCATGCTGCCTAGAGTTGTTTTGCACTACTACCGTGGGAACGAGAAGCGACTCTTGTGCAATTCTCTGCACTCGAGCAACTGCGTAGGCTGACTAGAATTTTGTTTCCCTATTTTACTGAAATTGTCTGACCACATCAAGAGGTTGAACCACCTATAAGTGTCATACCTCGCTCTGGCTTCTCATCAGATTGAATTACTGCACGAGTGTCTTCTTCTGTCAGCTTTGTGTAGCAACGAAATGAGCTTTGATTCCTTGACAACAGCTAGTCGTATAGAACCTTACCATTTCCTTCCTGTAGCTATAACTGTGTTACTGGCTTCTCTACACTGCAGCCTTATAAGCTTGTTGATATTCAAATTTCAAATATCTTGAACGCCTGTGTTGAGTATGTGTAATGATCGTGGTATGCTAGCTGTTTTGCAAACTATGTATATTTGCTTTGTTAGGACACTGTGTATGTGACTCTTCACTCAATGTGCTCTTTCCTTATGTACAGCCAGCGGACAAGGAGCTATCATCACTGGCTAATCTCTGCCTGGAATTTGAGAACGTCTGGAATTGTTTCAACCTCTCTGTTGAGCAGGAGCTCATGATGATCAAAAGAAACTCCCTTGGTGAGTAGACATACACATTTTTATCTTCCGTGTAGAAATAAATTCATAGCATGTCTGTACCCGATTAAAAGTGCTGTATATTATATATAGTATACCTCCAGCTTTGCATTGCTAGTCAATGTATAAACTTTATAACATTCACCTCATTCATTTCACAAAATACAATAGTTGGCATTTGCGTAAATACGTGTTGTTTCATTTAAATTACAGAGTCGTTTCGGATGATAACGGGTATGCTAGGAGAGTATGTTAGCTATGTGCTGGAGCTGCTGCAATATCGTGATGTTGAGAAACAGTACAACAATGTGCTCATCGTTAATGAATGTAAGTTTGAACTCAATGTTTGTCTAAGCATTTTAGTTTTCGATACATTGCTAAGTTTTGCCTTGCAGTCAATCATTTTTGAGATACTCTTAATTTAAGGGTTGTAAGTTGCCCTTGACCACGAAAATAGTTTATAAAATGTATATTGTGCAGGTAATATCTTACTTGTACCAACTGCACAGCTCTATAAGTTAGCTCTATACGAAGCTGCTGGTTTGTAGAATTCATGTTACAATTCCGTTTCTCTTGTGTTAATCTACAGGCTCACAACCACCCTGTGATCTCAGGCACTTCGCCAACTGTCCACCTACTCCTGGACTTCAACCACCATTTCTTCCCCCCTCCCCTCTCCAGACACCCTCTAAATCATTCTGTTACTTCAACGTGTTTGGACAGCATAGACAAGTAACTGACTACCCCTCTGATGCCTACTATCTCACTAATACCATGGCAAGCCCAGGCTTTTCCCAAATCACTGACAATTTCTGCGACTCTTTCTTCAAACAAGAGTTGGGGAGCTATGGCCACTCCTCGTGTAGCGTACCCTCCACTCTTCCTCTCGAGAATGAAGCTTACACGGCCGGAGGATATATGGACAACCCTCTAACCCCTCAATCGTCCCATCATTCACTGAGCTCTCCCCTTTCACACTCAACCCTTGGTTCTTCCCCAGAGCCTACCCTCGAGATCGATTTCTCCCGCCCACAGTCTCAAATCAGTGCCCACAGTCCCAATCATGCTGACGTGCCTCCTTTCATGGAAGCTCGCTCACATTTCTCTGCCAGCAGTGGTTGTACTAGCCCTCTCACACATGACCCAGACTGTGGACTCAATATTGCAGCTTCGCTCGAGCTTGTTGCCCAGAGTACTGGCACATCTGGTGTAAACTACGAGTACATATCACAGGATAGAGACAATCTGAGCTACCCGGCTGATCCGTACGCTGCACAGCTACCAACAAGCATGGGAGGATATGGTACGGAAACGATTGGATACCCTCACTACGAATACGATCTTCTCCACTTTATGTCATCGGAAGCGGATGAGTTATTGGTTGATCCATTTAGCAGCAAAGACATTAAACCCTCTCTCTCTCAGCTCCCTAGTCCATGCACTCCTGCCACAACACCTATACACTGAGCAGCTCTCCACAGTTCATTTTTAAAGACTATATTGCAAGTTGTCTGTCTGTGTTTGCCTATGAACAGTTCTTAATCGGTGCTTATCACAATAGAATAGTAATGTGTGTGTACACAGACGTAGACATAGTGTTGTATAACTGCTGGTCATTTTTAAATCATGTAGCTAATGTTCAACTAAGTTTTTAATCTTGTACTATGCTAATTTAAATAGCTACTAGTTTTTATCCACTCATTCGCAATTTGTCATCCATTTTACTTTGTACATCTAAACCAAAGTCATAGTGTCTTGTATGCACCTTCTGATCACCTAATTCAACACCAGATCAGCATCACTCAGTTTTATCGTTCACTTCATGTGTTGTTAATAAATAAACAGAAAGTCAATCTTTGTGAAGCAGGGATTATGATTTGTCATGCGCACTAGATCTAGTGGGCGTTCTGATTTGTCATGCGCACTAGATCTAGTGGGCGTTCCTGATGGGCGTTTTTTATACTTTGTCCACATGTGAATGAATTTCTGCTGTAAGGTTGCTACCAGAACAAAGGTATTTAGCTTCCCTTGCTTGTAGTTGTTCTATCTAGAGGGCCTAGCTAGCCTAGGCTACCAGCCTACGCCATATCATATCATCTTATTCACTTCACTGTGCCAGTAGTGTGGGATAGCTAGCCTGGTTACGTACAGCAGCTAGACTATTGATAGTACTGACCTTAATTAAAAAGATATATGTTATAATTTTGTATCTAGTGGGAACATCTTTCCATAGACTATCCAGTGGCTGTTGAGCAGGGTGCAGTGTTCAGCCTTCCATGCAATCAAAATGGCCACCCCCGGAGAGCCCAGTCCCAAAAAGTCCTGCTCAGGTGTGCTTATAGGAACACACAATGGCACATTCCATTGTGACGAGGCCCTTGCCTGTTACATGCTACAACTGCTACCTGAGTACAAAGATGGACGGTAAGGTTTTTGTAAATCATGACGGTAAGGTTTTCGTAAATCATCTTGAGTTTTGATCTTATGGTAAATAGAGAATGCAGTCTTTGCTCACTTTATGAAATGGTTACTGGTCTGAACACAACACTAGGTATACCTGAGCATAGAGGAAAGGGTCTAGAGCTGTAAAAAGTCTAGTACCTGTTTGGGCACTGGGACATAGGTAGTATTTCGCTTATTAACAGCAGTGTGTAATAACTTTTGATTCAGCATTGTCCGCACTCGAGACCCCGACCAGTTATCACAGTGTGACATTGTCGTGGATGTGGGTGGAGTATACGACCCCAGCACACACAGATACGACCATCATCAACGGTGAAGAAACACATGCACACACACACACGCACTCTCATCATCTCTCTGCTATTTGGAAATATAATTATAAAACTTGGATAGAGCTCCAGGACTTTCATTTCAAACAGCTAATTGATCGAAAGGCCCAAAAACTGTAGTAATATTATAATTATTGCCTATAGTGTCATGCAATTGTGACGTTAATTATTGTCAAACCAGGACTGAGTGCTTCCTTTGTCCACCGTCACCCAGGTTATTCGATAGCACTATGAACAGTCTGAGCAATGGAGTCAAGCCATGGACTACCAAGCTGAGTAGTGCAGGGCTTGTCTATCTACATTTTGGACGAAGGATCATTGCTGCTATTGCAGGTATAATTATGTATGTAGATAGTTGTTACTGCCATACCATTAGCCATTATTTGTGTGTAAAGGAATCAATAGTTGAATGAATCACAATACTCAAATTTTATACTCTGTTTTTTCAGTGGTGAGCACCTCCCTAAAGAAAATGTCGTAGTTTACTGGATTGTAGCTAATTTACATACTGTGCGACTACGGCGGTCTGATTAGCTTACCTGCACTCCAGAGTGAACTCTACATGAAAAAAAGCTGCAAACACTCGTGCTAGCTAGTTCTGCAACTTGAACGGCACAGCGTGCAGCTTAAGCACTTGCAAGTAGTGCAAATCTAAAAGTGAGAGGGGTTTAATCTTCAGCCCATATGAGCGTGCCTGTATGTGATAGGCATGCCACAAGGCAGTGTGCAAGTTAGCTAGCCAGCTAAACTAAAACTATTAATGGCTATCGTAACTAGCCAGCTAAACTAACTATTAATGGCTATCGTGAGCTTTTAGAGAGGAATGGAGCAATTTTGGCTTTGGAAATTAGCTACCAAAGAAAGTGCGCGTGACTTCAAAAAATTATCGCGCTTCACACACAGGTGAAACTCTTCACACACTTGTTGGCACCCCCCTACTGCAATTTTTTTAACCGCGCCTGTTAGTACGTGTATAATACTCTACTTGACTGCTCTGCATGCCTGATACATTTATCACCATTCCTCAGGTCTGAAATCCGAGGATCCTTTGATAGAAGTACTTTATGATAGAACATATTATAACTTTGTTGAAGAGGTTGATGCAGTGGACAATGGGATCAGTGACAGAGACGGTGCTTCAAGGTACTGCACGTATCATACTGTATACTAATAGCCTGTCTCAATATGATGCTGCATGGGGCTTACGTAGCATGAGTATCGTACGAAAATGCTCGATTCGAACTAGACACTGGAGCACACGTAGCGTCAGTTGTGTAGGGAAGTGCTCGATTAGAACTAGACACTGGAGCTTACGTAGCGTCAGTTGTGTAGAGAAACGCTCGATTAGAACCTTAGCTCCAGAGCTAAGGTTCAAGAGAGCCATTAACTTGAGATTGGATTCAAAACTAAAGGCTAGTTCACTATAATCGAGTGTTTCCTCATGTACACTGTTGTAACGTTGCAGGTACAAAGTAACCAGTACCATTGGTAACCGAGTGTCTCATCTTAATCCAGCCTGGAACGATACAAACAAAGACTTTGATGTACGTACGTGAGCAGAGTATCAGTCCGTCAATAGGTTTGTATACATGTAGAGCGTTCCACGTTTGCTGGACGTTTGCCGGACAGTGTTTTGATCATCTAGTAACAAACATTCTAAACAACTTACCGTAGGGGGCTATGATTTTTGGCAATCAAATTTTTGTTAGGCACGAGCAGTATGCATACTGGTGGTTCACGATGAAAATCGTATTGTCCAAAATATACTTTTACAGCTAGAAAGACAAATTTGACTAGTGCTCAAAATTACAGGCTAGGTATTGTCATTTAATACAGCTGAATCGTCTCTCTGTCTACTCTCTGTATTATATGATATCTCCGTGTTCTGCTCCTGCCTCTCACAGGGAGGGTTCCAGCACGCAATGAGACTAGTGGGAGGAGAATTTGAGCAATGTGTGAGGTCACAGCAGAGTGTGTGGTTGCCTGCAAGAACCATCGTCAAAAATGCCATTGATAAGAGATTAGAGGCAAGACTATTGTACACTGAACACTGTAATAGCATGTAAGCAAAGGTGTCCTATGTGGACGAGCAAACGCATTATTCGGTGTATATATACAAGTTAATTCCCATATATTTGACCTTTGTCAATAAAAATTCATTTTTTAATTTGTTGAAGTTAAAACGTACAGTAGACAGTCTGTCTAAATAACCTGTTAGAAAGCACTTTGTGTAGTACTGTATGATACTGACTGTGTGATACTGACTGTATGATACTGACTGTATGATACTGACTGTGTGATACTGACTGTATGATACTGACTGTGTGATACTGACTGTGTGATACTGACTGTGTGATACTGACTGTGTGATACTGACTGTGTGATACTGACTGTGTGATACTGACTGTGTGATACTGACTGTACGATACTGACTGTATGATACTGACTATGATACTGACTGTACAAACCACAGTGATATGTAAGTACTGTGTCCTAGTGTTTGTCCTAAAGATGACGCTGGCTGGAGCTTACGTAACTAGTGTTAGTAGTGTCAGATACTTAGTAGTGTCAGATACGCGCAAAACGTATAAAACATAGTTCTATTTCAAGGTAGCGTCATAATTACTATAAACAAGAGCGCACAAAAGAGAGAGAGCGTGTAACTGTACGTGTCCGCTACAGTACGGGTAAAATCCCAAACCGCTACTATAAATAGAACTGTGGCCACGTGTGAAACCAATAATTACATTCCGTAGTACCTGTAGACTTGTTCTTGATATAACCAA
>VSKX01012204.1_pt1 | contig 11024 bp, 7 predicted proteins | sample 4799481 | NCBI WGS metagenome assembly VSKX01 (sample SAMN12179537, study PRJNA552185) | sponge metagenome | biome: deep-sea hydrothermal plumes; feature: spots directly above weak diffusing fluid; material: sea water; isolation source: sponge from the Swan site of a hydrothermal vent ...
GAACTAATAGTCTTGTGCGCTTAAACAGCTCTTCTAACTATTACCTCAAAACAAGATGACTACCTACCAGTCAAAAGTTAGCTGCATTTTTTCCACTTTCTGTCTACTTACTGGGATCAACTCAAATCAATTTGACCATAGTGCATGTACATGTACAGTACATGTATCAGGTTTGCCTAATTAGATACAGACAGGATGGAGGATGGATGGAGAATGGTAAAAACAATTAACTCACGGGAGCTCTCAGTTGCTCGGGTGTGATTCTCATCTCTTTAAGCACATCAGCCAGGTCTTTAGAGTTTATACCGCAATTACACGGAACAGACTGTTGACACCGCTTGTGAACATTGAGACCACACACTGTGTGCATGCACGTGGGGGTGAAACGGGTCAAGGGGAATATTCTCTTCATTAATATATACAACTTATAGGAAGTACATGCGCATGTAGCTGTATACAACTCATAGCAAGTACATAGCAAGTACATGCATGTACATGCATACACAGTGAGACAGTAATTTTCCCACATGCTGGGTGTTCCGTAACTATATTGTCAATTTCCCTGTTTGGGACATACTTCCTATTCACACAGGAAGAAACCCCACAAAGGTAGGAGACGAGGGACAATGAAAAGAGAAGCAGTGCTCAGTAAACACACACACACAAATTTATCTATCAGTAAGCTGTCAAGGAAGAATAATGACTACATGTACTCAGAGTCTCTCAAACAGCAATGCCTATTAAAGTGAGAGCGCAGCACATATCGAAATATGAACCATGGGAGAGACAGAATGTAAGATTTGGGAGAGGGAGATTGGGAAAATCTTATAAACGTGTACCACTACAAAAAAGGTTGGTAAATTTTTAGTGATGATCCTGTGGGGGAAAATACTTTCCCCTAAATGCCCTAAATGCTACTGACTAAGTGAGGACTCACTGTCACACTTGAGTCCCTGACGTACCAGCCCCCAAAGGAGGGAGCCACAGAGGCTACAGAAGGTGGGTCGCTTATAGTTGTGCTCTTTGAAACGATGAGGTACATTGATACTAAACCGACCAGTTGCATTCTCGTCTACCTCTTTCTGAGGGTGGGAGGGGAAACAATGTGAACAGATCGGGTCATGGAATGGTCACACAGCTAGTGCACACAATGTATAGTACTATAAAAGGATGCACGTTTACTATACTCAGGCAAATATATATACAGACTTCTTAGGAATCGGTACGCCATGGCTGCATGAAAAATACCAGGAGCTTTATTTTCACAATCGAAATCTACTATGGTGACAGTGAGCTTTCCTCTAAAAAGGACTCCTCAAAGAATCTAGGGACAGGCTAATACATAATAGAGTAGCGTAAGACCAAGAAATATTTCAAAATTGCCTGAAGTACACGTACACCCTGTACAGTACATACGAGCCAAAGGATCAACTGAACACAAAATGACTGTCTCGCATATCCTCTAAAGCCCGGTTCACAATACACCCAACGTGGGAAAAATTGCTGATGCAATGCTGTCACATGAATATCTATTTCTACGTAAATCGCACGTGGCAACCCTTCACAGAGTGACGTGTTGTGTGTATTGTGAACCAGCCTCTATAGCTTACCTTGCGTACAACTGATCCCTCTACTCTGCTACCAGGACATTCTGTGAGCACTGATGTGTGACATCGCTTGTGGACCACTTGTGAGCACACTGGAGAGAAGCGATAGATAAGTGTGGATCTAGTACTACAAGCAATACACTTGCATATACAGTCAGTGTATACGTACACTGACTGTACAGATAATAATATAATATACAGTAATGCATGTGCACATAATTATTATAATTATGTAAACACACAATACAGAGATGGACAGGTTATTGAGACACTTACAACTGCACCATAAATGCTCACCTACGCACTGATATCCCTGCTTGTTCACAATACCCCTAGAACGAGATGAAAGGTATGGACCACATGTTACACAAACATATGGTATAGATCATGCACTTAATAATTATTATGGACAAACAACGCCAAGATTGCAGTACCACAACAAAAGGTGTAGGTAACAAAGTTTCTGCGAGTGGGCATTGTGTATAACAACAGTCAGTCTGTGGCATTGATACTTGCTCTGCATCAATGGACACACTTGTAATTGGGGTTCACACAGGAAGAGCACACCCACACACTCACGTGTGTATAAGGCACCCACACACTCACATGTGTATAGGACCCTCAAAACATCACATACACTGACTGTGCGTAAATTATGGTCATGAGACACTATAACCAAAGCATTTTCATGAGACTCGAAATTTTAATGCACGCCTATAAAACAGTACTAAACCTTTAACACAAATAGGTACATTTGTACGAATATACAGAGTAGAAATGTTAGGGGGTGGGGGGGGCTACGGTGGTTTCAAGCTCACCAGATGAACTCATTGCAGTGTGAACAGAAGGTAAACTGTCTGAGAAATGTAGCCATGAATTTGTGGCCATTGACAATATGTATTTTTCTCCTGACAGCTCCTCTGTGAACTCTTTTTACTTGACTTCTGGCTACAAACTGCTTTCTTGTTCCTATAGACACAGAGCATCCATGATGTAAGTGGTTGTTTACAAAGCAGCTCTACTACTCCTTGGATGTATTGTACACTTCAAAATATGTAGTAGCGAATGAGAATACAACCGTTGTGATTTGTATAGAAAAAGTAATTCACACTCTACACAACATTCAATTCAACGGACTTCAAAGACACATTCTGTAATACACATACACATATATACACATACACGTGCCAAGACAATTCCCACAAGGACAACAATAAAAATTCCACATCAACAAATAACAGTGGCACATGCTGCAATGATATGATATCATTGGGTGGAGCTGCTTGGGTGAGAAATAATGATTATATCATTGTTATATCACTTTTTTAAACTGCACTTGCTACCTACAGTGTATATGACCTCACAGGAAGATGATATTCAAAGTAGAGTAAGCACTTACTCAGATTCACAATCCCAGACCTAGCATGCTTTAATAATAATTGTGTACTGTACAATATCACCCTATTGCAGGTAGTGGCTGTTGATTACTTAGCATACCAGGTCAGAAAACATCTATTCACAAACCGTATTCATGTTATGGCAGACATTAACCGTTTAGCCATAATAATAATACTGGAGAGTGGTTGTCCAGATAGGGAATGAGCATTGGTATCTCAAGTGGTTGGTCACCAGAGGAGGTTGGACAGTATCATGTGCCCCGCACCTACTACTGGAATTTCATCAGGAATGCAATTGAACGTTGACCTCCAGGTAGAGTAGACTATCACCATAGAGACCACGTAGTACTGCTAGTATAGTGCAGCGATAACGTGCAGTAACGTGCAGTTGTATGATGGCTGTTTCGTTAGAGCTAGAGGCTTCCTTTGTTTGCTCAAGTAGGAGCTATATTTGAGCACATCATTCCTCATTGGCCAGTTAGTTCAGTTGAGACACATTGACTTAACGCAAGTTATGGCCTTCGTTTATTTGCCCAGGGTTGAACGGGGTTGGCAATTGGAAGCAGTTTAGTTTGACCTCCTCTTCGGACCAATAGCTTGAAACAGTAACAAACTACTCAGGTTCTTACCTACAAAATGTAGCATAAAACCCTTGAAGAAGTTAGAGGTAATGTGATAATCTAAACTTTCGCACGTGATGCTGTCCAACCTCCTCTGGTTGATCACTTATCTGTAAGCTTCCGGTATACAAGCATTCAATATTCATTGGACAACCAACCTGCAATTTCACAGTATGGATACCAATGACAGTAAAACTTTTTATCGCCATTTACTTAGTTTCAGCTCAAAGCTAGTCTGTATGTACATGGCACACATGTACACACCCCCACGTGCTAAGAATGCCTTGTGTAACAAAGGCTAAGTACACTCGCTTCTTTTTGAAATTTACAAAAAAGATACGTACAATGCAGGCTCGGTCTATTGGAATTTAAACCAAAACTACAATGTTTGATGTTTAAGGACAACAATTAACAGCACGCACACATCCCATTACTGTATAGCTGGAAATCTTGTTGGGTTCTATCATATCTATGGTTTTATTTTCGTTATTTTTGTCACAAAGAAAATCTCAAAAAGTAGCCGCGAACATTGCGATGACGTACTTAGACCATGGAAAGAATGCTTTCAAGGCTTGAAACAAAAATGTCCCACTACAGTAGAACCTTGGTTATCTGGAACCTTGATTATCTGATTAAAACGTTACAAAAAGGGGCGGGGAACCAAGTGCTTATATGCAGTGACATTCACACTTCGGGTCCTGAGCTAAGCTGTAGCTACATGTATCAAGTCAAAAGACAGCATTAATTTTTATGGAGAATATCTCTATACCTAGCATGTCCTAGCAAAATGAAAATGGGAGGACATTTTTAATGAAAAAGTAGGGTGTCAGACTGTTATCATAAGCACTGCTTATATACGGAGTGCTCCAAGTACAAAAGTGGTCCAGATAACTGAGGTTCTACTGTATACAATAATTATATTATATTGCGAGGATTTTTTTACTAAACGCTCTCATATTATAAAGTACAGAACATGTTACACTCTGGCAGGCTGATTAGACACTGTCAGAGACACAAAGCGATTGTTTGCACGCAATGAAACCTTGTCTTTCTTCACTGCATGACTACTTAACAGTATATGGCTAGTGAAGATATTTAACGTTATATAGAACCTCATTCATCTACATGTAGCATAACCACTTTGCCAGAAATAACCGTGCTATAGGCACAAAGGGGTTACCAACACAAAACGTACATGATAAAACAAGGAAAACTTTCAATAAGAAGTTGCCAAAAACATCCACTGCAGGATCTAGACCTTAGCCAATACGCACACACTAAGGACAAACAAAATAAACACAAATTCATAACACTATTAGATGCAGTTCCACCCCTTACATCCGCCAGCAAATAATGTGCATAACATACAGTGCATATACAACATGTGCAATAGGAATGGCTCGCGCGTCTAGTAATATACTGCAAATCAACAATAATAACCAAACAGCCTGTTGTGTATCAAGTGTACCTAAATAAACAAGCCGGCTAGTTTTGTAACCGATAGCATACTGAAAATATATATAGGAAACAGTGTGCAATTTACTTAATTGAATACTAGGTTATTCGGGCACGATTTTCACTTTACACACATAATAGGATAGCACAATAGTAAAGATATACACATCCAAGTATAGCTGATTCTACAGAAGAATATGATCACGGGCCTATAGGTGCTTGCGAAGCACAAGCACTTCCTAAACAAGCTAATAAGTGTGTAGCCATTTTGATGGTTAGTGTTTTATGTCTGAATTAATGAAGTAGACATAATACATACGTGTGCGTACATGTGCTAATAATGTCAAATTTGGCATGGTGATTATCTATACATACCCTCCAGAGCTGTGTTTGTGGTGTGGTGTACACACTGTACAAACATGGTTGCAAAAGCTGAGCTAGAATAAAGAAGCTGACTAACTTCCTACCCAAGACACACCCTAGGTTGACTGGCAGAACAAAGCAAAGCACCTGCTTTGTTTCCCTTGTGCTAAGTGTTACACATTTATTTGGGTGTTTCACCAACATGGTACTGACATGAAGACACACTACACTCACGTTCCCATGGTTCTTTGAACTCAATGCGAAATCGAATACTCCCGCCTGGCTCCAGACCATACTGTAAGCGGGAAGATTAGGAAATGCATGAGTACACGAGTATACTTGCCATTCAACAACATTTCTAAGCGAGCAAGAATATTATGGTCAACTATAACTTTAATTACACTAGCTTCCACATCTTCGACTGAAAGCTTCCCATCACTGTCGACACACGCTACTTACACCTTTCTACAATACGGTTTACAATACAATACCTCGTGCTCGTCATGGCCTTGCTGGTTCAGCTGCATCATCTCAGACACGTATATTTGAGCATGTGCAATGAAATTATCAGGTGGGATGAGTGAATTATGGAAGAGTGTGAACTGCATCATCTGAGCATCTGTAACACTTTCTGTCACAGTTTCCCCCCATATTGGATTCACCGTCTGCTTTTTGGCTACAGTTCTACCAAAGAAAATGTTATCAAAGTCGACTACCACATAGGGGTCCATGATAGTGAGAGTTTTGCCTCCAGGTCGTGCTACAGGCTTCAGACCTGTAGCCTCAATGATGTGGATACTGGCTACTCCTGTGAAGTTGCTTGACGCCATCTGCTCCGTTAGGAGATCCTTACAAGCTTAATAGAAGAGACTGAACTAAATGTTTGGTGACAACTTTGACTGGAGCGTTGTATTTCAACCGAGACTTCTTATGCTATTGAGTACTGCGACCATGTAAAGTAGCTGCAGCAAGTGCGACAGTTTAAATTCTTGATCTTGTAGTTGAATATCGAATACAATAACATACTGTTACAAACACTACTTCACTGATCTTCACTAGCATGCAGCCGGCCACTGTTGCATCGGGATCCGGAAATGGGAGAATTACTAATGTCGTCATTATACTTTCCACTAGAGGGGTTCCCCCTTTGATTCATTAGCAGACAACATGGAAGCCCTCGGAAAGCCCCAAATCATTGCTCACATAGAGAAGAGCTTGAATTACACTGTATTTGATGTAAAATGGATGCCCAGCAGTGCTAAAGTAGTGGTTTTGGGCTCGCATCCCCGTGATACTGGTGCATTACAGGTGTATGAAATATCCAATGGAGAGCTCAAGTTAGTTTCGGAGGTGAGCTACTTTTGGAATATTCCTGTTCTGTAAGACATGAATGCTTCCCTCCAAGTATGCAACACCTCGCGACATTTCCCCACAAGATTTTTTTACAGTGGAGCTTATTTAGTCGGGAGCGGTGTTGTTTTCTGTCTTTTCTTCTGCAGGCTGCATTGGATGGGTCGGGAATCAAGCCTATACACAGTTTTGTTCTGGCCTGTTACGCAAATGAATATCATTATTATTATGTGTGTGGATGGGTATTGGGTGATGGCCACAAGCTCATACAGGTGCAGTCTGTAGTTCAGTAGAGTTAAGTGGGCGTGTACATGGGTGTGTGAGATACTGCAATCTGATTGGAGCCGGTAATTCCACCGGCAGAACAAAACTGTACATAGGCTTGGTTCCCGTCCTCCTTCCGTGTAACGGTGAGGGCAGCGACGCCCGTCTAGAGCTTACTGTAATTTTATTTTTATGTTTTCGCTTAATTAGAGGTCTTACGGTCAGTTTATTTATATGCCTGCCCCTTGCAGTCTGAAAAGAGACACTCTTTCAAATGTGGAAGTTTTGGAGCATCAAGTTTGCATAAGCGCAGACTTGCAACTGGAGACTTTGGGGGTAGACTCAACATATGGTACTTTATCTGTGGTGTGTAGGATTTACACCCCGTTTTCTAAGATTGTTTGCAGCATAATGCTGTACCTTACAATAATAATGCAGGGACTTCAACAACATTGAGGCACCTGTGTACTCAGTAAAGGCCCATGAGCAGATTGTGAACTGTGTTGATGCTGTAGGAGGCCTTGGAATAGGGGGTGGGGCCCCTGAAATTGTTACAGGAAGCAGAGATGGTGAGCAAGAAAATAATTTGCCGCAGGTACAGAGGAGACTCTATTTAGCCCTTTATATATAATAATCACGCATACGTTGCCCTGTCCTACCTACCTACTAGGTAATCCGTAACTGTGTTGATAAATGTTTTGAAGTCGCTCTGTAAAAAGACCGCCTTGGGACGAGGCTACAAATAAGTGTCTTTTTCACACAGTTATAATTGGGGAACTCTACCTGTTGGAGTAGTAACTGTTCTTTACTGTCACTGGCATGTCAATCATTACCAGTTCTGCTTTATAGGGAGTGTAAAGGTGTGGGACCCTCGACAAGCCAATGACCCTGTAGCCTCCATGGAGCCTGCAGAAGGAGAAACTAGGAGAGATTGCTGGACTGTTGCATTTGGAAACTCTTACAATGACACAGAGAGGTGTGTATGTGCTGGATATGACAATGGGGACATCAAGATGTTTGATATGCGCAAGATGTCCTGTAGATGGGAGACCAATGTGAAAAATGGTGTAAGTGAATATGTGATGATTACTGTTGGTTGGGTTTAGCGCAAACACACGTCTTTCGAACAGTCAGGGTTTCTTGGATATGATTTTTGCTTGCTTTTAGGTTTGCTGTTTGGAATTTGATAGAAAGGATATACCAATGAACAAGCTCGTGGCCACCACTCTGGAGTCAAAGATCAATGTGTATGATCTCCGTACCCAACACCCAACTAAAGGATTCACTTCACTCTCTGAAAAAGTGTGTACAGCTGCATAGTGAATTTAAATGCTTAATTGGTTTGGTTCTGCATAGCAAGCCGTGAGGATGTTGTATTTCAGTTGCACTTAGCTTAGCATTGTCTAATGTACCCGGTTGCACATTGATTGTACTGCAGGTTCCAAAGGCATCCACTCTGTGGTGTGCTCGCCATCTTCCCCAGAATAGAGATATTTTTATCACCAGCGGGGGATCTGGATCAGTGTACCTCTGGAAATAGTAGGACCACACACACATACAGTATACAGTATTTACATAACTGTTCGGCATGCTGCATTTGTTACCCTAGCAGTTGCTTCAATATTACCTAACCATAATGTTAATTATACTGGTTGTACAACCATGTATGTATTTTGAAAGCAATGGCCTGCCAATTTTTTGTACCCAGCTTGTTTGTTGAATAGCCATTAATGCTGTTCTGCTTTGGTTCCTTCCTGTAGCTCATATCCTGACAGTCGTGTGAAGCAAGATGATAAAGGACGAGATGTGGGTGTGGTTGGGAATTTGACCCTACTGCAAAATGTTGTCCTGTCTTCACAACCTATATCTAGCATGGATTGGAATCACGATAAGGTGTGATATACATCATTAATAGGAGACGTAGGATTCATTCTGTGTAGTAGTATACTATATGTTGTGGGGAAATATTTTCAAATTTGTGTGTGCTAATTGGAATTCTATTTGTAGCCCTCTAGTATGGAATTGGTGGTTTTTTATTTGGTGTTCTTTAACAATAATTATAAACCTTATACGTTTGTGGTGCATTCGTGCAGGAAGGACTACTTGCATGCTGCTCATTCGACCAAACTGTTCGAGTAGTTATTGTTACCAAACTGAACCTTGTGTAGTTTCACATGTGGCACGTCACAACATGTACATGTATTATAATGGCCATCTTCACTTACATAATACTTTGGTGTCCTAATTTTTGGTGGTAAAAAAATGGATCTACCATGCATGACGTCATTTCAAAACAGTGGTAAAAAGTGCGCATTATAATAATTATCTGCGATATGCCATTACTGTTTCTATAATAATTATGGTGCTATAGGCATGCATGGGTAAGTAGCTCTTGAGCGAAAGCATGTCAGTCCTCTCTTAGACTAGTGGGTGGAGATGTTCGTTATAGAGCTACTGACACTGTTGAGCATTAATTTGCAGCTAAAAACAGCTAGTGCAGTACTATACCAAAAAGTCAAAGAACTCAACCTACTAAAGTAATTGCAAAGTAAATACGGCCATGCTGTCATTGCACGGGCCCTGATGGCATCTCCAGTCAGATGATCAGAGCATAGGTACTGCAACGACCATTGCTCCTCCATCTTCAATCGCTCACGTGGAATCAAGAGTACCTGACCGATGGAAAATCTCAAACATCACCCCCATCCCAAAAGCTGGTGACCTAGCTACCTCTCCCCTCTAAACTACAGGCCAATTTCCATCCTACCCCTGATCTCCAAAGCTCGAGAGAGAGAGAGAGAGAGAGAGAGAGAGAATAGTTCATGCCAAAACATCTTTATTCAAAACAGCTACTCTCCAACTGCATGCCAATTCGGTTTCAGACCTCAGCCATCCACTCAGGAATTAAGCCCTACTATATCAGTCACACACCAGTGGCACGAGCTCCCACCCACAAACATGTATCAGCTGTCTTTTTTGACATTAAAAAATCTGTACCCCACTCTTTAATCATCTCCTCTCTTCGAAAGGCCAGAATCTCAGGTCCCCTCTTGCTCTGGACCCATGCAAGATTACCTCTCCAGTCGACAGCAACGAGTAGTCCTAGACCTAGTAGTCCTCTTCCGAACTCGCTAACGTCACTTCAGGCGTCCCCCAAGAATCCATCTTAGGCCCACTCCTCTTAAATATTGTCATGCACTCTATAGCTGAATTATCAACCAATGCCAAGCTAATCCTCTATGCTGATGACATCCTGCTATTCAAACCAACCAGCACAACCGAAGACACAAATCACTCCAAGACGACGTAAACTCAATATCCTAGACTGGATCACCCAAAACTCGACTTCTCCCCATCACCTGCTCTCACCGAACCCAACCAGTAATTAAACCTAACTATCGAGGACCACCCAATCCCTCTGTGCACATCCTTTCGTTACCTTGGAGTCACCCTCACAAGCAACCTAAAATGGTCCGACATAACCTGCAAAAAGGTCAAACGCCAACTCGGCATGATTCACCGCCAACTCCATCAATCTCCTCCCAATTAACATCCGCAACCAAATCTACTGCTCCTCTGTCCTACCTAGACTCGACTACTGTGGAGCTGTTTGGGATCCTCATCACCACACCGACATGAAAAAGTACAAAAATTGCCAGCAAAATCATCACCATCATCACCTCCCTCAACTACTAGCTGGCAACCCCTAGCTAGCCACCAGGAGAAAAATCCAGAAGCTGAAAACATGCTTCAACATACTCAATCCTTCCTTCCAGCCTCTTCACACCCCACCCTCATCCTCTTCACACCCCACCCTCATCCTCCCCCCCCCCACAACCGCCAACTGCAATCCTCTTCATCCCCGCCTGGAACTCCCTTCCCGAGGACACAATCACCGCTAGCCTCGGGACCAGGCCGCGGGGAGGTCCGACACTGATGCACGAATCACTACAAGTTCAGTGCATTGA
>VSKX01078278.1_pt1 | contig 11024 bp, 7 predicted proteins | sample 4799481 | NCBI WGS metagenome assembly VSKX01 (sample SAMN12179537, study PRJNA552185) | sponge metagenome | biome: deep-sea hydrothermal plumes; feature: spots directly above weak diffusing fluid; material: sea water; isolation source: sponge from the Swan site of a hydrothermal vent ...
GGACCCAGATGAGAGGCTCATTGAGTCAGTAAGAGATTAATGGCCGACCTGGGCGTGGTATAGGACTATAGGCGTATAGTCAATTTTCGTTACGATTTTTTACGTTAAATTACGGTGTATCATGAACAGAGCAGTGCAATACGCAGCGCAAACGGAACATACAAGACGAACTAAACGGTAGCATCCTGAACCAGGCTTAACTCTCAAGAACATATCTTCGTGGGCAACTGGCATATCTATTACTCAAGATCGACGAAGGCTTCTATAAACTTGCTGTGTTTTCAGCAACTCTGCACATTGGCTCTTGCTGGAAAGCCATCTCTGGAGCACCAACTCTATCTGGACCATTTTTTAGTTTACGATTACTTACCTCCATGTCATTTACTCACCTCTATGTCATTTACTTCATAATTGTGTTTACGGTATGTTTGTAATACAATTAATATACGGTCATTACGATCACGCCCATATACAATCAATAGTACCAGGACGTGTTTTTGACATCGTTCTACAAAAATCAGCCTGGGACGAGGCTAGTAGTATGAACCTTGATACATCATGGTGACAAAACACTCACCAGATAAGAGCTGCAACTGTGCTGATAGTGAAGAAAACCCCAAACAGGGCGAAGCCACCTATTCCCGGAATAAAAGTTAAGAAACATGCCTATATAGAGTAGAAAACAGCATATTAAAGCATTAAATATAGAAATTCATAGCAGATACTAAAAGTAACAGTACAACAGGAAAGAAGCACCTGTGTATATATCATCTTAGTACAGCTACAGAGGGCTAGTTTGTCTAATGAAACTGGGCACTTACAAGAACAGCAAACGCTGCTGCTATGGAAAGGGAAATACAGAATCCAATGATCCTCTGCTTCAGAGAGAGCTTGGGTAGACCCAAACTCTGCCTTGCCTGAGAGACACCAAAAACATGAACACCTTCACATCTGTCCAACTTTCTGTCATAGCTGTCCAACATTCTGTCGAAGCTAGCTACACACATCCAAGACTCTAGTAGTTCAGTTATTTTGTTACAAAAGAACACGTCAGTGCAGTACACTACATTCACAGCTGTAATCTATGTTTAACAATGTACTAGCAATATAGGCAAACACAGTACACAGAGGTGTCTACAAGGTGTCTATATTTGCATGTCTATATACATTTGATATCATTGAACTTGTGTCTGTCTCATCTTCTGTTGAAGAGTTGAAAGCTGACTTCATGGAGTCCAATATGCCACTCATTTTTCCAGTGCTGGCTTCAGGATTCCTATATTCAGTCTAGATAGAGTCTGTGATAGAGTGTCTCTCTAGTTTATAGCTAGGGTGTGTTTTGTCACATGTGGCTTGAGCCCCTCCCACTCACTTGAGCCCCTCCCAATTTATTGTTGCAGAGAACAGCTAAAATTTATCATAGTTCTAGACAGACTGTAACCAAAAGCTGTACGTACTTCTTCACGGACTGAATTTCGACATGGCCTCCAACAGCACTGAATCCAAAGAAGATAAAGAAGATATTATGAATGTGGTGGCAGAGAGATTGGCTTCTGTAAGGCAAACACTTGATGCTCTGGACAGATTCGAGGATAGGTGGAAAGTAAGTTGGTAGCTGTATAGCCTAACCGTATGAAATAGTGTTGCAGCAATAAGTTTGTGCAGGAGGTACAAAAAGAGTTTGGTATGAAACTCTCCCTTGCTCTTCAAATTACCATGGGAGCAACTTTACCAACTCAGTTGAATTTGGAGCAAAAAAAAGCTGTGCTTGGTGGAAAGCCCACTTTAGAGGAGATTTGTGTAAGACTGAAGGAAGGCCTCTTTCAAAAGGTGATTGTGATGGCTGGTGCAGGAATTAGTGTATCTGCAGGAATTCCTGACTTTCGGAGTCCAGTCAGTGGTCTCTACGATAGCATTGACCTTGCCAAGCACAGTCTCGCTTCGCCTCAGGCCGTGTTTGATGTTGATCATTTTCATAAGGACCCCAGGCCATTTTTTAGCGTTGTTGAACCCACGCCTTCTCACTACTTCATAAAGATTTTAGCCAATAAGGCACTACTTCGTCGATGCTACACACAGGTAGGGTAAGTAATATAGACAGTTCATAATTGCACGAGCAGTAATTCCCACCAGAATATTGATGGTCTTGAGAGAATAGCTGACATTTCCGAGCAGTATCTAGTAGAAGCACACGGGACTCTTGCCAATGCAGCATGCATAGGATGTGGAAGAACCCAAAAAATTGAGGAAGTACGTAGTCTCTAACTATAATAGCTATAAAGTATCTTTATTTTTACAGGTAAGAGACACTATTTTAAAGCATGATATACCGAAATGCTTAACCTGTAAGAACATTATGAAGCCTTCCATTGTCTTTTTCGGAGAAGAGCTGCCATCACGATTTAAATTTCTACATGCTGACGATTTTGAAGAATGTGATCTACTGATTGTGATGGGTACAAGCCTGAAAGTCCTTCCGTTTTCGTCGCTCATTAATCGTGTAAAAGATACCACTCCTCGCCTGCTGGTGAGTGCCTAAATAATTAATTATGTATGAATCTATTCTCCATTCATAGCTAAATCAGGAGAGGGTAGGGTCCTTCACCCTCGAAGATGAGGGCGGTTATAGAGATGTGGCAGTACTGCAAGATTGTGATCGTTCAGTGAGAGAGGTATGTGAACAGTGTGGCTGGAAAGAAGACTTAAAAGAACTTTTATTAAGATCAAGCAAGAGCTCTGCTGCACATATGGTTGAACAGCCTGTTCTAAAAAAGAAGCACAGTCAGCCTGTTCTCAGTGCTAGTCCCAGTGGTAGTAAGAAACCAAAATCATCAAAGGGAGCAGTTACAAACTTATATTCTACCTCAAAGCAAAAAACAGTTCAACAAAAATGTGTGGACCATCATCATTAGTTTTTATGATTTATGTGATACGATTGCACAATAATTAAACATCTTCATAATTATATACACCTACTTTTACAGCCAAACAATAGTTTATTACAATACGTCATAATTAGTTAATTAATAACTGTAAGACTCTAACTGTCCCCATGATAAGCCAACTTTCAATTTAACAGGAAACTTAACACTTAGTTTTATAGCATTTTCCATTCCATTCTTCACAATTCTTGCAACTCGTAGCAGGTTGTTCTCAGTAACTTCATACAATAACTCATCATGGAGCTGTAAAACTAAATAAGCACCACTTAAAACAGTTTGAGACACATGACTTGTCAATACTGTGGTAGGATAAATCTTATCCAGTTCTCTGTCAATCTTGATCATCGCTGTTTTTACCAAATCTGCTGCAGAACCTTGAATTGTTGAGTTTACAGCCTGTCTCTCAGCCTGTGATCGAGCGTGTACATTAGGGGAGTGTATACTAGGAAGGAATCGTTTTCTTCCGAGTAAGGTGGAAATGCAGCCGTTTTCTTTGCAACCTTGAACAGTATTACTAATATATTTTTTCATTGCCGGGTACTTTGATTTAAAGCTCTCTATGAATTGAGCAGCATCGTTCTCATCAATACCGAGTTGCTCTCCTAGTGCCTTGTTACCTATTCCATAGAGCATACCATAACAAATCTGCTTAGTCTCCTGTCTCTCCTTATCTCCTACTTTCTCAGGAGGTATAGCTAACCATTCACTGGCAATCAACTGAAAAACGTCTCCATCTTGATTAAGGAATTTGATAAGTTTTTTGTCTTTTGACATATGAGCTAAGATTCGTAGCTCCAGTTGAGAATAGTCTGCTGCTAAAAATACACCTCCCTTGAAAGGGACAAATACGTTTCTCATACAGACTGTAGACGGTAGATCACCAATAGCTGTCTCACACACATCTAGATATTGACTATCAGAAAGAAGCACTGGTGATTGGCTGGGATTCAGGGACAGCTTGGTCCCAATTTCAAACTCTTTTGGCATCATTTGCAAGCTAGGATTAGATACTGTGACACGTCCAGTAGCTGTATGAATTTGGGCTGTAGCGTGGATCCTCAATGACTGCATGTCTTCATGCGAAACTGCGGCTTTAAAAAGAGGGAAAACCATTTTAGAGACAGTAGAAGACATTTGCCTCCATTCCATGACAATGCCAGGTAGAGGGTGTAAGGAAGTAATTTTCTCCAAAATATTTTTGGCAGTGCTAAAGTTTGTAGTTCGCTTTCTTCTGGTGTTAGTCCCCAGAGTCTTCTTTCCAATCTCTCCTCCGTATGGAAGTTTCAGCTCAATAAAGAGTACTTGAGCAATATCTTCTGTTGATGTCAAGGAAAACGTATGGTGTGCAAGGGTATATGCATCTTTTTCTAATTCTGCAATTCGCCTCTGCAGAATACTTTTGAGGTTAGAACATTCGACTAAGGAAAAGCCAATCCCATTGAGTTCTAACTTAGCCAGGATCAGTAAAGACGGCATTTCTATTGTGATAAATGGTTCAAATAGCCCTTCTGACTCAAGAAGGGTCTCAATTTTTGACATGAGCAGGAAAGCTAGCAGTGACTCGGCTGAAACTTGTATATGTGGATCACAAGCATGAGTGGCCAGGCTAGACAGGGGTGTCGGGTCTTCATCGTCTTCTTCTGCCATTGAAGGCTGATCAGGAAGATACTGAAGGACCATGCGATGAATAGTCTTTTCTTTTTGATCTGGGTTAAGCATCCAATCCCCAACTTTTGGGTCGAGTGTAACACTGGTTGGTAGCATATTGCATATAAGTGACAGATATTTAGCATGCTTTTTTATGTCGTAGGCAATCAACCGTTGCTTCTTAATCGATTTTGTAAAAATCTTTACAACTGCTTCTTTGCGACTAGCCAGAGATACGCACTCCACAGAAGTACACAGTGACATGTAGTATACATCAAGTCCTCCCCAACAGAATGCAATTCCAACAACTTGCTTAGACTCCCCTGGAAGGTGTATTCCCCTCTGAATAGGTGCTTGAATTATAATAGTGCTCCCAATTCCATTACTCGGTTCAGTCGGTATGGTTGCAACAGAAAAAGAAAGATACGCCTGTTCTAAGCATTCTGAAACGAAGGTATCAAACAGAGTTTTATTAGAGGTGACATCAATGATGGTTACGCCAGACTGAGTGTGTTGACTGGAACAAAGTGAAGACAACTCACAAAGGTTAAGTGGGGTTGACATGAAAGAACTTGCAGGAATTGATTGTCTTGTTGGTGTTTTAAACATGCTTGCCTTGTCTTGGACTGCCATCAAATTCTCATTTTCATGTAGCACCAACTGGGGCACTCCGGCTGGAGACTCAGCAATAACACTCACTGCAGAATCCCTTCGAACAACACTTTTATGACTTGCTGCTATCTTTGCTGGTGATTCAGCAATTGGAACATCAACTAAATGTTTTGAGCGTATAGTTTCAGCAAGTACAGATTCCTTAAAAGACGATTTCCCTTGTGTTTGAAACGAATGAGTGACGGCTTCGTCACGACAAGCAGCGTCCAATTTCTCGTAAGTATTAAAACTGAAACTGAGAGACATGTCCGCAAAACTGTCAGGAACAGCAAGAAGTGGTTCTGAGTTTTCGGTGGGAATGAGCTCTTCTGGTTTGTACTGTTCTTTGAAAGAGGAATTCTGGTTGTGATCCAAGGAAAGTATAGGAGAAAAGCTAATGAGAGAGTCTTCAATGAACCCTAGGCTAGGTTTGTTCATGTCTAATTCAGAAGTAGCAACCACACTTTCCGACATGGATGGTGCAGGCAACTCACTAGTAGGGGGAGGCAAAGCGGCTACAGTTGTGCTACGAGAAGGCGTTTTAAACATACTCACTGGCTCTATGATTTTAGCTTTTTTGACGGAGAGCTCATTAGTATTTTCACTTATTGTTGGACTCGCCTTTTTTTTCCTACAATTGTGGAGCCTTATCTTTGACACTTTACACGGTCGCTTCGTGGCACTATTGAGTATTGGTTTTCTGTTCCAAACAAATGCAGGTAAATTGAGTTCAGATGATATTATTTTTTGGGCTTCCGTTACAATCTCTTTAGTAGCTTGTTCTTCGCTTAAGCCTCGTCTCAGTTTTGCACACCAGGTACTACACATTTCACGGTTTGTCTCCACACTTTTGTGGCTTTTGAAAGGAACAGCTGAGCGGAGACAGCTTTCAATAAGTAAAGGGTTGGCAGTGGCAAGAGCTGGCAGACTGTGGAAACCAGCATTGTAGAGAGCACGAGCACGGAATCCATTCAACAGAGATATTTTAACAAGATCACATAGTTCTCTTTCAACACCAAACAGTAATCTGTTCTGAAACTGTGAAACGAGAAGCTCCAGGTTTTTCCAGCCAAGTTTATTGCAAAATACTGTGACCATACCAGCAAAAGTACCTGCTGCACTTTGTAGAGTCTGAAGCAACCCCTTTGTGGCCCCATATTGTCGGGTGACGTGAACTATAGGAACTTCGTGAACAAGATCATGAAGGGCTAGTGCAGTGTAGAATCTTCTGTGAATTCGAAGAGTCTCTCTTTGCGTATTTGTTCTCTCTGGTAGTCGGCCCTGAACAGCTAGAGCTAGAAACGACTCTCGAACACCAAGGATCTCTGCTACATGCTTCATAGAAGGTGACAGTCTTTCCCACAAGCTAAAGTACTTGTACCAGTCAATGTTTGGCCACTGGTTTTGCACATACACAGGAGTCACCTGGGGTACAAACAGAGAAAATAAATAGGTGTCTTTGAGGAAAAGAACATTAAATTAATACTGCTAAACAACAACAATCAATATATAAAACTAACCAAGTAGATGACATGTAGTTCATTCTCCAGTACAAAATTTTTTCTGGCTTTTAACAGATCCCCAAACACTACTAATGCTTCATCTGGGGACAGAGAAGATGCCACTGTGGCAGCACCTAACTGAGTGGCGTAGTAAGACAGCTCCTTTCCACTTTGTGCTGGGTCTGAGCGGAAAGATATGAATTCATTTTGTACTAAGAAATCCAGTGTTGATTGTGATAAAGTTTCAAGCTTGATCTCCTTAGCTGATTGTAGTTTGCATTTTTCAGCATAGAGAAGAGTGCACGAGGTGTATGACTGTAATTCCGACACAGTATTTGCTGTAGAACTCGTAATAACTTCCAAAAAAGCTCTTTTCATTGCAGTAAGATTCATAGAAGTATCTTTGGTAGAAGCTACAGGGGAACCCAGGCAACTTGTTACTGGTTTAGGTGCTGATTTTAATAAGCTAACAATTTTGGCACGCTCATTCGGTTTGCATATCATAATGCTTTCACCTAATTCATCAACCCCTTTTCGTCCAGCCCTTCCTACCATCTGCTTATAGACAAGTACATCAAGAAGCGATCGCTGAAAAAAAGGTGTTCGAATAATTACCAGTCTTGCGGGAAGGTTGACTCCTGATGACAGAGTTGAGGTGGCCACTAAAATTTTTATGTGTGACTGCCGATATGCTCCCTCAACAATTTCTCTTTCTTCCATTGTCAGACCAGCATGGTGAAAAGCCACACCATTAGGAACTGAGCGTTCTAGAGATGGGTCAAGCCCAACTTGGGTCCTACGCAGCTGTTCACAAATGTTAGATAATGCATTGGACAGAAGTTGGTTGACTTCGACCACTTTTGCTTGGCCAAGTGTATTAGACAAGTTCTCACACCAAGCTTTAGTAGGGCAAAAAATAAGGACGGAGTGTCCTTTGTACACTGTTTCTCTACAAATACGTAGGATATCATCTTCATCACCAGGCAGAGACTCACATGGATCATACGTTCTTAGTGTTTTAAAGTCAATGTCAAAGAGTGTAGGGCCAACTTTGACCATTTCTCGCAAAGGTACAGGCCTAAAGTCAGTAGAGAAGAGCTGTGCTTTGAGCCAGGTAGCAAGCGTCCCTAGATTAGGGAGAGTAGCACTCATGCCTATTAACTGAATGGGCTGACATGGAGGTTTTTTGTCTTGGCCAGACTTTCCTGGTTCCCTGTTAGAGATATATAGAAATTTAGTTAACAAGAGTTCGAGTAAATATCCTCGGTACGGATCCCCCACCATGTGTAGTTCATCTACAATAATCAGCCCGAGATAATGAGTTGTACCCTCGTCTAAAAGCCGGTTTACAAGGCTGTTAGCTTTTTCAATGGTACAGATAGCAATATCAACAGACCCAAATCCCCCAGGAGGAGATTGATTCCCAATAAATCCACCAACTTTAACTCCAGATGGCTCGAGGACTTGCTGCAAATAATTACATTTTTCGTGGGCGATGCTAACAAATGGAAGAACAATGATAACTTTTTTCTGTCGTTCACGAGCACATTTCAAAGCAAGTAGTTCCACAATCAGAGTTTTTCCAGCGCTAGTGGGAGCGGAATATACAAGATTCCCGCCTTCTAAAACACCCGGAATACTGAGGCACTCTGCTTGCCAGGGAAACATAGCAGTGACGCCCCTCAGAGCATACTGATGAAGTACATGCTGGGGAATATCCCAAGACGAAAGTAACAGTTTATTTTCGAACGGTTTTGTGGGAGTAGTTAGAAACAAAGTAGATTGGCTTTTGGAGTCACCTGTATTGGATAAGTCAAACAGTTGCTGCTTCGAGATAGGATTGTTCGCGGAGGGTAGTTTACTAACATCGAGAGGAGTGCTAGATGTGGTAAAATGATTCATCGCTTCACCACAGGGTTCCATGCTGAACGAAAAAGAAAATGGAGGTGGAGTTAGGTGACGAAACTTCTCACTAGATGTCATATTTGGTAGCGGGATTTGGGCATCAAGCTGAAAAAGATCAAATAATGAGGCATTTTAATAGTAGGGGGAAGCAAGGAGAGAATACCCGTGCCCTCTCGCAAACATGCATATCATTTACATCGTCTATAATCATTAATGCCCCTGCAGATAGCTATCTCTATTATGCCCCCCCCCCCCTTAGCAAAAAGCTTCGTAATACCAGTCCACACACACTACAGAACTGTTTAATACTGTTGTGAGTTGCACTGTAGCTGTAAAATTATAGCTACAGTGTTGCCTAGCGCCTGTGAATGCGAATGTCAACCACATCTATGGCTTACAATGTCCACCTGTGTTTTCTCCTTCAGTCGGATAGGTTGTCTCCTCCTGCCTTTTGATGAAGGATTCATTCTCTGTACTGTGCGTAACTGCTGTACACTAGTACTATCATACTATCTACGGTACTATTCTGCTGTGCAGTTATATTTAGCGGGGTACCGGGTTGGCCCGCCCCATACCTAGTCTCGCGAGCAGACGTACTGAGGACAGGGAACGTTAGTCTCTCCCTGCCACACGTCTGCTCACGAGACTACCCCATTACCTAGATCTCTCTCTGGATCTCTCTAAACAGTACAGAGTACACGTGGTCTCCAGCTAGCTGAACATGCCATCTTCTCTGTTTAGGATTCAGAAAACGTTTCATCTCTGTACTTCAGCAACACGCCATTGGTGGGCTCAAAGTAGGTAGACTACACTAGAGACTACATCTAGCAGACTAGCTGGTTGGGTTATTTTATAGTGTCAGTGGGGTAATTTATGGTTTTGTTCATGTAGGACTCTTGTGTGCGACCACAGCTCCTGGTGAAAGTAAAACAAGCCAATATGACATAGTGAAACAATACCTTCAAACTGATTCCTCTCAAACAGTGGCAAAGTTGAAATGGGGCGTTTGTGACAATCCGAAGCAAGCTAAAACGAACTTGTTGAATTTTCTTAACCAGTCCGACATTACAAAGCGAAAAACAAACTCACGCATTCCATTTTTCACACCGGGTAGCTATCTTTCTGTTACTAGGGCGGATCCATTCTCCCCAAGAGGTGAATCTACGTTTGTTGGGATATGCATAGCAAGAAGAAAAGTGAACACTCTAGGATCTACTTTCATCATGAGAAATGTCATAAACGGCATAGGTGTGGAGATGATGTTCGAATTGTATTCCCCAGCCATAAAAGAAATTAAAGTATTGAAGCTTGAAAAAAGACGTCGGGCCAAGCTTTACTACCTCAGAGATAAACCACCTAAGTATAGTACTGTCAAGGAGAGTATGAAGCCTGTTCCCAGTGGAGGTAAAATAGCAGTGTACAGAAGAAAGCATGGAGAACCTGCCTAGCATTGTATATACATTATACATGTACATTCACATACACTATTTTGCAAAATTGTAAATTAGTGCAATTTGATAATTTAACCTCTAGACTGTCTTTGAACTGCACCCCATATAATGGCTCCCATTGTGCTGTTTATACTAACAAGATTCATAAGGAAGTTTAAACGTTCATGAAGGTACAAGGTTTAGGGTCAGCGAACCTTGCATACATAATGATTGCAAGCTTGGTATTTCCTATAGCTAATGTCCCTGTGTCTATAAAAATGTAGTTCTACAGTATAATTGTAAGAAACAAACGTATCTTATAACCAAGACAAAAATGCTGCGGCACATTTTGAAGCTGGGTAGTCCTGGTATTTATTCTCAAAGTACTGTAATAATCAGGCAAGGATCAACTGCTGTGATGAGGGATGATTTCAGAGCCTTCGGAAAAATGCTCAGAAAAGACCCTGTTGTATTAACTGTCCTCTTTCTTGGATTTACAGGCTTGTTTGGAATGTGTAACTATTCGGTAAGTGTGTGCATGAGAATGTTATCAGTAAAAAATACTGTGGAAATTCAGCCTGTTTATTTCGACTTAGCTATTGATATTGTCAACATGAAAGTGACCTGTTCTGTCTACTCAGATCTACCATACGAAAGCTACTCAGCGAAGAGAATTTATTGGGTTACACAATTTGGAAAAATAATAACAGTGCAATGTGAATAGAGATCTATGTGTATAATTATGCGTATTTTGTGCTGATATAAACTCAATCTGTCATCACATGTTTTATACACAGTGCATTTCACTGAAAACCACATTGCTTTGTTTAAACTGTCATATCTGACATTTCTAAGGTAAAAAAATGTGCATGTGTTAGCTTAAGAATTCAAAATGGAAGCAAATATGATTGTTACCTATGGGTTTGACCACATTTGTTAGTGGCAAA